>Ga0209979_1001245_pt1 | contig 28703 bp, 25 predicted proteins | sample AnhtaG_FD_183114 | JGI IMG/M metagenome (GOLD analysis project Ga0209979, IMG submission 183114) | Deep subsurface microbial communities from Anholt, Denmark to uncover new lineages of life (NeLLi) - Anholt_01485 metaG (SPAdes) (version 2) | ecosystem: Environmental > Aquatic > Marine > Oceanic... | reverse complement strand
GTTTTGTAATGTTGCAGACAATCAATATTTTGTTAAAAGAGAGGAGAGAGGCCTTAAATTCGATGATATGAATCCTGAGGAATTAGTAGCACAACGGAAGCCGTATGTCATGAAAACCAGGAATAGCTATCATGAATTTTGGAATGAAAATGTACGAAAGGAATAACCAGAGAGGTAATAAGCAACATCTAACTCACCGCTGCACCTGACAGCCCGCTTCGCGGCCTGCAGGTGATCAGCAGAATGTTAGGCAGCCTCAGTTGGTGAGAATGAATCAGTTTGTCAGAGGTGAACGCATGTACACGCAAGAAGAATTTGTATCAGATGTTTTCCGTATTGCACAGGAACGAGGATATAGAATCGAAACTTGCCGTGGCAAGGGTTATCCACAAATCGACTTTGGAATCAAAAAGCTGCACGCGGAGCACATAAAGAAGCTATACCCGAATGTTCTGGAAGAGAATGCCAACATCGGTAAACTGATCGATAATGTCGCTCCAGGAAGACCTTGTGCTCATGCGCCTTTTGGAAGAATTGTAGAGCAAATCCGTAAAGAAAGGGCTCTTTGGCCAAAGAAGTTTACAAGTTGTTGGAGGCCGCCTACCAAGTCGCAGACCTGTACGCGACTTGCTGAAAGAAGGATACCGCAGGGACCTGGGCCGCTACCAAGAAACAGCTCTTCGATAGCGCGATGTTTCTTTCAGAAAGAATTATGCTGAAGGCATAGTGGAGGGGCTAACACTCGCTAGTATGTCCTGAAAGCTGTCTTCTACTAGCCAGTGAGAGTCCGGTCGTGGTAACTGGCAGGAGGCTACGTAGGTCAGTAGAGACCATTCCAATCACATCACTGCAGGCAGTGCCAATCGTTGTTGCATAAAACTCAAATTCGATGTAGAATGACCCAGCGTAAGTTGAGGAAATCGATGTTCTCACTTGGGCCGCTAGCTCAATTAGGCAGAGCAACTGACTCTTAATCAGTAGGTTGCAGGTTCGATTCCTGCGCGGCTCACCAAAATACAATATCTAGGCGTCATTGGCTCAAAGCATACTAGACCTAGTGATTAGGGCTCTTCTTGAGGGAAGAGCCTCTTTTCTTGTACGCCCGGCATGGGCGATAGCTAGGGGGTGAGGCTTCGACTGAGCTCAGCCGAAGTCAAGTCCCTTGCGGGCGTTGATCCGACGAACCGCTAGCCGAAGGCAACTGCGTGAGCGTGAGCGAGCGTGGGGAGGAAGCCGGAGGGCAAACCCGTTCGGCTGAGCCCTTCGTCCCGCTCAGGACGGGGCTCACGACGAAGCCTGGACTTGATGGACAAGAACTGCGTAAGGAGGCGTGCCCTGTGAAATACCGTCTATTTCACAGGGCGTGGGGCGCCGGGTGAGCTGGCCCTGTGTAAACATCTTACATGAACCAAGGGCTTTCGCAGCGAATATAACTAAAACGTCAAGTTATCCACACACAACATTTAGTAGTCATTAGATCGTTGACCTCTACGGGTTGTGGTTGGGTTCAACCTTAAAGATTAGAGCATGAGTTGCAACCCCAGCTCAGTGCGGATGACCACAATTTGTGGAATAGACTTGCTCCCGAACTACTATCCGTAGTGGCTCACGGAATTCTTCCGCTGCGAAAGCCCAAATGACGCGATATTTGACAATTAGCTCATAACGTGGTATAATGTTACTGGTCGAACCAGCATACCAGCGAACCAGCATACCAATAGACCTGATTGCAAGGGGATCCTATGGCAGTAGATTTAGAGCCCATCGAACGCATGACAGTGAGCGAAGAAATCATCAAGAAGTTAATTGACTTAATTAACTCCGGCGTGTTAGGGCCTGGGGACAAGCTCCCTTCAGAACGTGAGCTGATGGAACAGCTTAAAGTGAGTCGTGCATCCATCCGGGAGGCCTTGCGTTCACTTGGCTTGGCTGGGTTACTGGAGACGCGCCCGGGTAACGGCACTTATGTGAGCGAATGCTTTTCCAGCCTCATCGCTGGTCAGGTGGAGTGGTCGGCCCTGTTGGGTGAGCAGGACATCCTGGAATTGATGGAGGTGCGCGAGCCATTGGAAGTACAAGCGGCGGGCCTGGCAGCCCAACGCGCGACGGTGACCCAGTTGGAGGAATTGCGGCAAGCTATTGAGCGACTGCGTAGCAATCTAGGAGATGTCGAACAAGAGGTGGCTGCTGACTTAGTCTTCCATACGATCATCGCTGAGATGGCGCAGAACCGGGTATTGTATCGTTTAACGCTAGGCCTCCGCAATCTACTGCGGGAGTACATCAAGCAGGCGACGTCTGCGACAGAAACGAAGATGTCTACCGTGGAAGAGCACCAGGCAATCTTCGAGGCTATTGAGGAGAGGGATGAGGCCAGGGCCCGCCAAGCTATGGTCCGTCATTTGCAGATCAGCAAGCAATTGGCGTTAAGCGGGCAGGCGAGGCGAGGCAAGGGAGGCTGAGATCCACAACTATAATTTGTAGGAGGAATCGGGGGGACAGGAAGGGGTTCGAGAAGACTCCTGGGCTAGCAGTGACGACTCCCGTCGGCTTACGCCGAGGGATTCCCCCTTTCCGAGAAATCTCTGCGAAAGAAAGGAGGTGCATATGGAGAAATAGGGGCAGATTATCCGACTGCGGCTGGGGCCTACCCAGGGCTCTAGATCGAGCCGCCTATCATCAACAAGTCCAAGTATAAGGAGGAAGAAAATGAAGAGGTTACTTTTCGTATCAGTCGTCATAGCGCTGGTCCTCGCAGCCTGCGCCGCACCGGCTCCCGAGAAGGTCGTGGAGACGGTAGTGGTCGAGAAGGAAGTGATTGTCGAGAAGTTAGTGGTCGAGACCGTGGTGGTCGAGAAGGTCGTCGAGGAAGTCGTTCAGGTTACGGCTACCCCAGTTCCCGAGGAGCCTACGGAGAAGGTGTTCTACATGGGAAACACCGAGCCCACCATGGGCCTGGATCCGGCCACTGCCGGTACATCCGCCTCACTGAGGGCTCTGGAGTTCATGCACGATTCCCTTTGGGAATGGGATGAGAACTTCAAGCCTAAGCCGTGGATGGCGGAGAGTTGGGATATTAGTGATGACTACACGGCTTACACCTTCCACCTTCGCTCGGACCTCAAGTTCAGCGATGGGTCGCCCATCACCTCCGAGGACGTGAAGTTCTCCTTTGAGCGCATGGCCGAATCCGATCTGTGGACGGCCCGACTAACGGCGATCGAGAGCATCGAAACTCCTGACCCGCTGACGGTCGTTCTCAATATGAACCGCCCAGTTCCGGAGTTCATGATCTTGCCGGGGGTCAACGTAAACTACTTCATCGTCTCCAAAGCTGCCATCGAGGCAGGCATCGACTTGACCAACCCGGGAGCACCGGTTGCAGGGCCCTTCACACTTGAGGAATGGGTGCCGAAGAGCCACCTCGTGCTGGTCAGGAACCCGTACTGGTGGGGTCTCAAGGCAATGAACTATCCCAAGTTCAGTGAGATCATGTGGCGGTTCAACGAGGACTCAACGGCAGGCGTGGTTGCCGTTGAATCCGGTGCGGCCGATCTCTTCAACCCGTTCCCTGCTAAGGATTCAATGCGCATGGCCTTTGTGCCAGGGGTAGTGCTCTACACGGCCACCGCTGCCAACATGAGGGGCTTTGCGATGGATAAAAGCAAGCCCCCCTTCAACGACAAGCGCGTACGCCAGGCGATAGGCCTCGCTACCAAGCCGGAGGAGGCTACCGACGTGTGTTGGTTCGGCGGCGCGTCTAACCTGTGGGGCAGCATCGTCCACGAGTGGCAGGATCCCTGGTACTCCGGTGTCGCCCCCTGGAAGAAGCCCAGGGAAGAGAAACTAGCCGAGGCCAGGGCGCTCCTGGACGAGGCCGGCTGGCGGGACGAAGATGGAGATGGCGTCCGAGAAGCGCACGGCATTGAGGGGATGGACGAAGGCACCCCCTTGGAGGCATCCGTTCCCTTCGAGGCCAACTGGCCCCAATCGGAGTGCCACACTTTGCTCCTTCAGGATTGGATGCGCGGCATTGGCATCGCGATCAATCCCGACCGGTACGATCCCGGCTCGTTCTGGACGGATGTGATCGCCGGCAAGTTCCAGATGTGGCACTACGGCCACGGTACCCACTTGTGGATCCCCCAGGCATTCCAGTTAGTCTTCCACACCGATGGGGCATACAACCAGTACTCCTTCCACGACAGCGACCCCGATTTGGATGCCATGATCGATGAGTTGCTGGCGGAGAGCGACACGGAAAAGATGAAAGACCTTGTCCACGAGATCGAGGTCTATCTCGCTGACAACCAGTTCATCATAGCCACTGGTTCCCAGAACCAACTCCACGTCCTCAACTCCGATGTCGAGGGATACTATCTGCTTCCCAATGACAGCAATCGGGCGATCATCATGTCCGATATCCCGGGGCGATAGTGGGCCAACTGGTGGGCACTCAGAGACTTCTGAGTGCCCACCAGACAGTATGGTGAGTTTGTAGGAAGGAAGAGTACCAGTCGTGCTTCGCTACTCGATGCGCCGCCTCGCCATCTCCATCCCAGTGGTTGTTGGGTTGGCGGTGGTGGTGTTCTTATACATACATTTGATGCCCGGTGACCCGGTCCAGGCTATGGTTGGCCGGTATGGCAGCCCAGAGTTGGTGAAACAGATCAGGCAGGAGTTTGGCCTGGATCGGCCGCTGTACGAGCAGTTCGTGGATTGGGTCGCTGGATTGCTGGGTGGTGATCTCGGCATAACCTTCCGCTCGCGCCAACCCATTACCCCCATCTTGATCGGCCGGATCCCGGCTACCGTTGAGCTGGCGGCAGGGGCTTTTGTCATAGCGGTGCTGCTGGGTATGCCCAGTGGTTTCCTGGCTGGCGTAATGAAGGACTCGAAGTTCGACTATGTTTTCTCCCTTGTGGCGCTGGCCGGTCTTTCAGCGCCGCTGTTCTGGACAGGATACCTGTTGATGCTGGCACTGGGAGTCGAATTGCGTGTGCTGCCCTCTATGGGATACATTCCCTTCACTGATGACCCCGGGCGCAACTTGCTCTATCTGATTCTGCCTGCTTTTACTCTGGGCTTCGGCATGGCTCCATACATTGCCAAGATGACCCGCACGGCTGTGGTCGAGACTCTGCAGGAACCCTTTGTGGGCTTCGCAGAGGCAAAAGGGCTTCGAAAGAAAGTGATCCTGATTCGGTACGTCCTTAGACATGCGGTGCCATCTATTGTAGTTGTACTGGGCATGGACGTTGGTTTTCTCCTCGGCGGGCAGATTGTGGTCGAAGAGCTTTTCAACTGGCCTGGGACAGGCCGGCTGATGGTCAGAGCAGTGATAGAACGGGACTATTTCATGGCGCAGGCAACTATCCTCATATATGCGGGGGTATTCATCTTTATCAACTTCTTTGCGGAACTACTTCACGCCTGGCTGGACCCACGCGTCCGTCTTGACTAGATCCAAAGGACAAAGGGCCCTTGAAGCCAATACGTCGCCTTCGGACCAATACCCTCGCCTTCATCGGGGTGCTCGCTATCGCGGCTATCCTGCTGATAGCGGTTTTTGCCCCTCTGATCGCGCCCTATGATCCGATCAAGTTACAAACCGCAGACCGCTTCCTGCCGCCGGGCAGCAGTGGGCACATATTGGGAACTGACTTCTTGGGGCGGGACGTGTTCAGCCGGATCATTTTTGGCAGCCGCGTCTCTCTTCTGCTCGCGGGCTTGTCCGTCGTACTGGGTGCGCTGTTGGGCGTTACAGCCGGCGTTATCGCTGGCTTCATCGGTGGCTGGGTAGACACGATTGTGATGCGAATCGCCGACGTGATATTCGCCATTCCATCGCTGATGATAGCGTTGGGGGTGGTGGGTCTGGTCGGCAGGTCCATGGAGGCCGTCGTAATCGCGCTAGGGGTCGCCTACTCGCCGCTATTCGCCCGCGTTTGCCACAGTGCCGTTGTGGGACTGCGCGAGATGGGCTTCGTGGAGGCCTCCCGGGCTATAGGCTCTTCGCGCCTGCGCATCCTGTGGAAAGACATTGTGCCTAACATTCTTCCGCTGATTATGGTGCAGGCGACCACCTCGCTGTCCTGGGCTATCCTGGCCGAGGCAGCGCTGGGGTTCCTGGGCATGAGCGTCGAGCCGCCGACACCCTCGTGGGGTTGCATGTTGACTACAGGCCGCGAGTATTTCTACTCCGGGCCTACGGTGGCTCTGTTTGCCGGTTTGATGGTGATGATAGTTGTGTTCGCGTTTAACCTCTTCGGGGACGGTCTGCGTGACCTCCTCGACCCACGCGCCTGGGAACGCCTGCGCTAGTCCGCGGACTGCCCCCGAAAAGGGGCACGCCTCGTCGATACAGTCAGATAGCCAGAATCCAACGGGACCAACGTCTGTTCAAGACCCGCCGTCCGATTGATGATATTACTAGAGCAGGGAAATCAATCTATGAAGCCACTCTTGGAAGTAGAGAATCTCCGCGCCCATTTTTTCATGCCATCCGGTGTCTTGAAAGCCGCTGATGGCGTCAGCTTCCAGATCCAGCCTGGCGAGATCGTGGCGCTGGCCGGCGAATCGGGAAGCGGCAAGAGCGTTACTACCCAATGCATCATGCGCTTGCTTCCTTCCCCTGGCCGTATCGTGGAAGGCGCGATTCGCTTCAAAGGTGAGGACCTCCTGAGTCTATCTCCGGAGGAGATGAGGCGAATACGAGGTAGGCACATCTCTGTGGTTCTTCAGGACGCCATGGCCGCTCTGAACCCGGTGATTCCGGTGGGCGAGCAGGTCGCTGACATCCTATTGGCGCATACTTCAGATTCGGTCAAGCAGGCCTGGGAAAAAGCGGTGGAACTGTTGGGAAAGATGGGGATCCCAAGAGCGAGAGAGCGGGCCAATTACTATGCGCATGAATTCAGCGGTGGTATGCAGCAGAGGGTGGTGATCTCGACCGCCTTGGCCTGCAATCCGGAACTTATCATCGCCGACGAACCAACCACTGCTCTGGATGTAACCATTCAGCTGCAGATCCTGTCTCTGCTTCTGGAGGCGCGAGACAAAATGGGATCAGCCATTCTCTATATTAGCCATGATCTCGCAACTGCAGTGAGCATTTGCGATCGGATCATGATCATGTATGCTGGCGAGATTGTGGAATCTGCTCCAACAAGGGAGATCCTGACCAATCCTATGCATCCCTATGCCCGAGGTTTGATTGACTCCATCCCCTCCCTGGGCGAACGCCCCATGGAGTTCCTGCGAGCCATCCCTGGATTCCCACCCAATCCGATGGATCTACCTTCGACCTGCCGCTTCGCCCCTCGCTGTTCCTATGTCAAGGATGAATGCCTGGCTCGGGGCCCGGAGTTGGTGGAGCGCGTGCCCGGACATCACGTCCGCTGCTTCCTGGATGAACAGGGGTTGAAGTGACAGCGCTCTTAGAGGTCCGGAACCTCACAAAACACTTCGCCGCCTCCCGCTTGTGGATCCTGCGCACTGGCAAGATCACCAAGGCTGTTGAGGATGTCTCCTTCAGCGTGGAAGAAGGCGAGATCTTTGGCCTGGTGGGGGAGTCTGGCTGTGGAAAGACTACCACTGGGCGGCTGATCTTGCGCCTGATTGAGCCGACCTTTGGCAAGATCTTCTTTGAAGGGGAAGATGTGACTTGCTTGTCACGAGAAGAGCTCCATGAGTATCGCAGGAAGGCTCAGATTATCTTTCAGGACCCTTTCTCTGCGCTTAACCCGCGGCGAAACATTGAGGATATCCTGAGCGACGGATATGAAGTGTACGGCTTGGCCAAGGGACAGGAAAGGCAGGATCGCATAGTAGCCCTGCTGGAGAGAGTGGGTCTTGGCGCGGATGCCTTGGACCGCTATCCTCATCAATTCAGTGGCGGACAGCGGCAGCGCATTGTAATCGCCCGCGCGCTGACCGTGGATCCCAAGTTCCTTGTGGCCGACGAGCCAGTCTCCGCTCTCGATGTCTCTATCCAGGCCCAGGTTCTGAATCTGCTGCGTCAGTTGCAGCGAGACGTGAAATTCACCATGTTGCTCATTGCCCATGACCTGCGCGTCATCTACCACATGAGCGACCGCATTGGAGTGATGTACTTGGGCCGCCTGGTGGAACTAGCTGACAAGCAACATCTCTACAGCCAGCCGTTGCACCCTTACACGCAGGCTCTGATCTCCTCGGCGCCTCCTATGGAACCTGGGAAATGGATCCAGAAGGCTGCACTCAAGGGAGAGGTGTGGGACAAGATGCCCCCTCCTGGTGGTTGTGTTTTCTATCCTCGGTGCCCTATCGCTGTAGAGGAGTGTGAAGTAACCATACCCCCATTGGAGGCTAAGGGGGAGAATCACTGGGTTGCCTGCCTGCGTGCGTAGTTTGAGCGAAGCGGGGGGCAGCACAAGCGAGATAAAATGAGCAGAACAAGAATAAGGAGAAGGACAATGGTCAATTTCTCGAAACTGCGCGAACGAATAGAAGAATCGGGGTTGGATGCACTTATCACTGTAGACCCCCGGAACAGCTATTACCTCACTGGCTACATGGATCCTGAAGTTTGGCTGAGGGATATGCAAGACATGACCATGTATCTACCTGTCATCAGTTTTCCTGACAAGTCGTTTGTGGTTGGTATCACGCTTGACAAAAACATTTTTCCGGGAGAATCCTACTTTTGCGAGATGGTGTTGGTTAAGCGGCTTGAGATGCTGGCTGACCAATTGACAGCGCGTGGTCTCCATCGGAGCAGGTTGGGCATTGACATGGACTACACGCCAGCGAATGTCCTCAGCAAACTTAGACACCTTCTGCCCGATGCAGAGTTCGTTTCTGCCGACATTCTTCTGTACAAATTGCGATCCGTTAAGAGCCCGGAAGAACTGGCATACATCAAAAGGGCAGTTGAGATTGCAGAGGGCGCTTTTGTGGACATCAAGGATACGATAAGAGAGGGGTCGCTCATTGCCGATGTCATAACTGGCTGGGGCCAGGCCGTGATTGGTAGAGGCGGATATCCTGTGGCTGGTCTGCCTTTTGACTTCGTCACTCAGTCTGTGATGACGGTACAAGAAGGCTTTAGGAAGCCAGGCCAATATATTGACCGCCTGCCGTCAAAGCTGGAGGCAGGCTGCACAACTCGATTTGACGTCACTGTCTGCTACAAAGGCTATGTGTCAGACCAGAAGATCGTTGTTTGCGTCGGCGAGCCAGCCCCGGAAGCGGTTGCCATCTACAACGAACACCGGGACAGGCAGGAGTTCATGAAGAGTTTCATCAAGCCGGGGATGACTAAGCGCGAGGTCTACGACGCATGCGTGAGGAATTTCAAGAATCTTGACGAATACGTGTTCTGGATACACGGGGTGGGGCTTGACGTCCACGAAGAGCCGCGCATTGGAACTCTCCTACCCTCTGCGGCAGATGTGAAACAAGGGGTAACCTTTGAAGTTGGCCAGGTGCTGGCTTTAGAACCATCCTGGCTGGTGGAAGATCTCTACGTCCTTAACGAGGATGGTTTTGAGCGGTTGTGCGGTTTGCCCCAACGGATTGTGATATTGGGCGGTAAATGATGGATAGTTCCGCGACGGATTTTACGGCCAACTACCAAGTTTACAGCGCCTTTGATGTCGATTTGGCCAAAGCTGCTCTGGTGATTATTGATATGCAAAACAGCTTCTGTGACCCTGAATCAGATGTGATGTCCAGCGCTTGGGCTATCGCCCAGCTTGAGGGAGAAAAGCCAGACGTTGAGTGGTGGACCAAACGTATGCGTCATACGGTTATTCCCAACAATCAAAGGCTTATCTCGGTTTGTAGAGAAGCGGGGTTGCGGATTGTGTACGTAGTGATGGGATATTGGAGTGAGGATGGGGCTGAGTTCCCAGCCCACATGCGCGACAAACTGAGGACCTTCAGAGCTAGGTTAGGGAAGGATGTTCATGGATATCAATTTGGCAGGCCTGATACAGAGGTAATTCAGGCGCTAGTGCCTCGGCGGGGTGAGGTGGTTCTGCAAAAAGTGACCTCGTCTGCGCTTGCTTCAACAGGTATTGATGTGATCTTAAGGAATATGGGCATCGAATATCTTCTTGTTACCGGCCAGAATACCGATGGGTGTGTGCTCTATACCTCGATAGACGCTCGAGACCGAGGGTATAGGTTGACACTGGTCAGCGATGCATGCATCACTCTTGATAGGGTGAAACACGAGATGATCCTGTCACTCTACAAGGCAAATTGGGGAAGGGTGTGTACCACGGAGGAGGTTATTCGAGAGATACGGGGAAAATCGGATCCACAGTAACAGATAATGGTATTGTGGCCCGTATGGTAAACCTTAGTCATAACAGGAGAAAGAACAATGACCAAGAAACTTCGCGGTGGGCTGATCGGGTGCGGCAATATCGGCAAGGTCTTCGCAGATGCCGTCAGCGAACTCGATGGAATGGATTTGGTAGCTTTTTGCAACCGGACCAAAGAGAAGGCTGACAAGTTTTGCGAGACTTATCACGGTGAATATAGCACCAGTGACGCCCAGGATATCATTGGAGATCCATCTATTGATGCCGTTTATGTCTCGACTTGGCACGACAGCCACGCCGACCTGTGCATCCGCGCAGCCCGAGCAGGCAAGCATATTCTGGTGGAGAAACCCCTGGCGCTAACGGTAGAGGAGTGCCTCGCGGTCGGCAAAGCGGTTGAGGAGAGTGGCATCAAACTGATGGTTGCCTTCAAGATGCGCTACTACGATATGATCCTCAAGGCCAAAGAGTTGATTCCAGAACCATTGGTGGTCACTATGCAGATGATGGATAATCGCTGGCCCGGCGATCTTTGGGCCAGCGACCCCATTGCTGGCGGGGGCAACGTGTTGAGCCAGGGGTGCCACTCCTGCGACATTTTGCGATTTGTGGCCAACAGCGATCCCATAGAAGTCTACGCCGCCGGGGACAATTACTACACGACCACCGGTGTTGTTGACAATCTTTGCGCCACGTTCCGGTTTGAGAATGGCGTGGCGGGTAGCTGGGTTCAAGGTGATGCCAACTGCCCCCCACTTACCAGCAAGTTTTATCTTCAAATGTTTGCGGAGAACAAATCAGTGACCCTCGGCGACCGCCTTTGTACCCTGACCTACAATGAGGCGGGGAAGGAGCCCCAGGTATTCAAGGGGACCGAAACCGGCTTTGTCGAAGAGAATCGAGCCTTTGTGGACTGTCTGATCCACGATACCAGGCCGCCCATCGACCATGTTGATGGTTTGATGGCGACTTTGATGGTATTGCAAGCTTTCAACAGCCTCAAGAGTGGTCGCCCCGAGCCGATTGCCGCAGTCGTGCGCGACATGCAAGCTCACAGCGTCGCACCCTGACCCTACCACGCATGAGGAGACACAAAGGGATTATGGTAGACATTTCCCGAATTCAGCAATACCTGGAGGAGAATGGTCTCGACGCTGTCATAGCCACCGAGCCGCTGACGACATCCTACCTGAAGAACCTGTGCTCGTTGGATCATGTCACGATGGACTTCACGAACCATCCGACTTTTCCCGTGTTTCCGCGTCACGGTGATCCGTTCATCATTGACTACATGAGCTGGAATCCCCCGCCGGAGGTGCGCCCATCTTGGATCAAACAGTATTACCCCGGCCAGGGATCAGGGCTTCTTGGATTGGAGAAGAACCTGGTCGAGCTGGCTGGGGCATTGCACGAGCACGGGCTCCAACAGGCGCGCCTCGGCATAGACCTGGACTTCTTCCCTGTGACAGCGTTCCACTGGCTGCAAGAGCTAATGCCCAACGTGGACTTCGTCAATGCTCAGTCGCTCTTCTGGCAATTGCGAGCAGTGAAGAGCGAGAGAGAGTTGGGCTTTATCCGGCGGGCGGTTGAGGCAAGCGAGAAGGCGTTCCTGGAGGTCGTCAAATCCGCTGGCGAGGGTGCGAGTGTACGAGAACTCGGGCGGGTGTTTGCTCGCGCTGTCTTTGGCCCTGGTACCGAGTACCGATGGTGTAGCGTGTTGAGCTTACAGCCAGAATGGTTTGAGCAGCCACCCCGAGCAGCCAATGCCTACTTCTCACCCGATTACAGGCTCAGAAGAGGCGAGTCGGCGGCTGTCTGTTTCGATATGGGAGTAGCTTGCGAAGGATACATCAGTGACATGGCGCGAGCGCTGTACGTTGGGCAGGCTCCGCCCGAGCTGGAGGCACGGTTCGAGTTCCACAGGGTCGTTCAGCGGATCGTATCTGCGCTTCTCAAACCTGGAATGAGTGCGCGCGAGGTTTGGCAAGCGTGTCACGAGGCATTCAAACGAGAGCTGGGTGATGACTATACCAGTCTATTGGGCCTTCCGGGCATTCCATTCGCGGGACTCCACGGTGTGGGGCTGGCAGCCCACGAGAGGCCATACGTCTCCTTCCAGGAACCCCTTAAAGCGCACGATGAAGATGTGCACTTTGAGATTAACACGGTATTCACCATCGAACCAGGTTGTACGGAGGACATGTACGTCTTGGCCGATTCAGGCCCTAAACGATTGACGACGCTGCCACTTCAGCTTTATTGCGTATGATTTGCTGGTGAGATGCAAATAACAACTGTGACCGGACCCATCGCCCCCGAGGACGTGGGGATCACTCTGATGCACGAGCATTTGATCATTGATCTGTGTGATCACCGCTCACCATTCAACAAGGGGGAGGATTCTCTGCTCAACGACGTTAACTTGATGGCGGAGGAGTTGATGATCTTCAAGCATGAGGGTGGCTCCACGATCGTCGAGATGACCAACATCGGCATGGGCCGTGACGTGATCGCGCTCAAACGGATTGCCGAGACATCTGGCACACATCTGGTCGCCGCCACGGGGTACTTTCACGAGAACTGGTATCCGGCCTATATGAACCAACTCTCGGTCAACGCGCTGGCCGACATCATGATCCGAGATCTGAACTCAGGCGTGGACGACACAGGCATCCGAGCTGGCATCATCGGGGAAATCGGGACCCTTCGGCACTATATCTCGCCGTCTGAGGAGCGGGTGTTCCGCGCCGCCGCGCGAGCACAGCGGCAGGTCGGGGTAGCACTGTCTACACACACCATCCTGGGCGAACTCGCTTTGGAGCAAGTTGCGCTCCTCCGGGAAGAGGGTGTGGACCTGCGCCGTGTGATCATTGTACACCTGGGCGATACCCGCGATCTGGAGCTACTGGAGGCCGTTGCTCAAACCGGCGCCTACGTGCAGATTGACCACGTGGGCCGAGGGCTGCCGTATCCCTTCGACCAGCACCGGGTCTGGGTGATCACGGAGCTTGTCCGCCGAGGGTACGTCGAACACATTCTGCTCTCGATGGACACTTGCACGAGGTCTGATCTACGCCACTGGGGCGGTAATGGATATGGCTACCTTTTGAGCCAGTTCATACCTATGCTAAGGGAGGCCGGAGTGTCAGAGCGAGCGATCGAAGTGATGCTGATTGAAAACCCGCGACGTGCCCTGGCGTCTTGAAGGCACCTACCCCCTCCAAGCTCTTCGACCACTCATTACCCGACATTTGTAGAGAAACCGGGTTTTTCCCTGTCTGAGCAAGCTAACCGTTGCTTTTGGAGTTCGCTGGGGCACGAAAAGATGTCTTCCCGACCAAAAAACCCGGTTTCTGATTGCCACTTGCAAAAGATGTTGGGTAGTGAACGACCACACAAAAGGGCAGGAACAAGATATGGTCAATCTACAATTGATTGCAGACTACATGCAGAAGCACGACCTGGCTGCTGTCGTAGCCATTGATCCCTGGAACACGACCATTCTCAAGAATTTCTATTCCTACATCCATCTCAACACGGTGGACTGGGCCAATCATCCGACTATTGTTGCTTTCCCCAGAGGAGACGAGCCCTTCATTGTGGACTTCATGAGCTGGGACCCACCGACAGAGATGAGGCCGGCTTGGATCAAGGAGTACTATCCCGGCACCCGAATCGGCATGTGTGGGCTGGGCAAGAATCTGGCTGATTTGGCCGAGGCGCTGAAGCAGAGAGGAGCACACAAGGGGGCTATTGGCCTGGACCTACAGTTTCTCCCGGTGACTGCGATGCAGGCGCTTCAATCGCTCCTTCCAGACGCGACTTTCGTTGATGCGACCAATCTCTTTTTGCAAATACGGGCGGTCAAGAGCGAGAAGGAAATCGGATTCATTAAGAAGGCCATTGCTATCCAGGAAGAGGCATTAGGCAAGGTGATTGAGGCATATCGAGAGGGAGTAACAATCCAGGGTCTGTCCAGGCTATTCATCACGGAGGTTGTCAATCGGGGAGGCGATTTCCGCTGGGCGATTAATCGGGGCGTGGCGACGAGGTGGTATGACCAACCGTGTCCGTGGCCCGATCCACGCTTCTCTGATGATTACACCATCACTGCCAACGCAGGAGCAGAGATTTGTTTCGACACGGGCGTGGCCTACGAGGGCTGGATAACTGACATGGCACGCGGGATCTATCTGGCGGACCCGCCGCCAGACGTAGTGAACCGGCACAAGGTGTTGGCTCGCGCTCACGAGGTCATGCGTACAGTCATCCAGCCGGGGATGACAGCGCGGCAACTCTGGGTCGCTTGCCACAAAGCCCTCCGAGCTGAATTCGGCAATTCTTACATGTCCAACTTCGGGCGTCCGGGCATGCCTTTCTGCGTGATCCACAGTATAGGGTTGTTTTGTCACGAACGTCCCTGGGTATCGCTGCCGGAGCCGGCGGAGTTGCACGACGATGAAGTGACATTTGAGGTAAACAGTGTGTTCGCAATTGAACCTGGGTGTCTAGAGGACATGTACGTGCTCGCAGAGAATGGCCCTGTGCGCCTTAACACACTACCGCAGGAATTGATTGTTGTGCCGTTCAGGCAATAGCGATGGTTCGGCGTGCAGAGGGAAGAAGAGCCAACGAAGGAGGAGATCATGGCAAGCATTCGGTATGTTGACCAAATTCTGGAGGTAGATATTCCCCACCAGAATGTCATTTTTGACATTAGCCCCCGCGATGTGCCATCAGTGTTAGATTATGGCGAGGCGATTCGCAAAGCACTGACCAATACCATCGGTGCGCCGCCTCTCCACAGAATGGTTGGGGCCGGCCAGAAGGTTGTGATCATCTCTGATGACAACACTCGCTGCACTCCCACCAAACAAATCGTGCCCTTGCTCCTGGACGAGCTAAACAAGGCGGGTGTACCCGATGGAGATATCAGAATCATCATTTCTTCTGGCACACATCGGCCCATGACTGAGAAAGAGATCGATGAAAAGTACGGTGAACCAGTTCTCTCGCGAGTGCCCGTTTTGCCCCATAACTATAAGGATCTGAATGAACTTGTAGACTATGGGGTTACCGAACGGGGAACAAGGATCATGATCAACCGCCACGTAATCGAGGCCGATGTACGCATAGCTGTGGGCAACATCGTCCCGCATCATCCTACAGGCTGGTCAGGGGGCGCCAAGGCGGTGCTGCCTGGTGTAGCTGGTGAGGAGACGGTCGCCCAGTTACATTTCCTGGGATCTCGTTATCCTGCGCTGGGAAAGATTGATACCGAAATGCGTCGCGAGATGGAGGACTTCGCCAAGAAGATCGGCCTCGACTTCATAGTGAACACAATTCTGGACCGCGAGGAGCGGCTTGTAGATGTCGTAGCTGGTCATTTCATTGATGCGCACCGAAAAGGAGTGAAAAAGTCGAAGGCGCTCTACGGGTTGACAATCCCCGCTTTGGCCGATATGACCATCAGCAGCACTTCCCCCGTAGACTTCGATTTCTTTCAGGCCGATAAAGGAATCACTTCCGCCGAGTCGGCCACGCGGACCGGAGGCGAGATCGTCCTGGTTTCTGGCTGTCTGGAGGGCGTCAGCCCCGCCCATCCCGAGTTGGCCGAATACGTTGGTCGCATGACCAGTGATGAAGTCTGGGATCTGATCCGTGATGGGCAGCCGCCCGATCCACTCACCTGCGCCGAGGCTATCGTTATTAACGATATCAGGGACAAGATGGGAATAACAGTCGTTACAGAAGGACTATCTCCCGCGCTGTGCAATCAACTCGGCTTTCGGCACGTCTGGCCGAAGGAGCTGGGAGAATACATCGAACAACGACTATCTCAGGAGCCCAACCTGAAGATCGGCATTATGCGCCACAGTGCGGAAGTGCTGCCAATCCTTGAATCAAGACAGTAAGAGACCAGTTCGTGCTTCTTGGTTCCAACTTCAATCAATGAGGAGAATGAAGGGCTGAATGAAGATTCTGGTGAGCACAGACCTGGAAGGATGCGCGGGCATCTTCCACCGCGAGCTTCAAATCTCCAGTCCCACGCTGCAAGAGTGGGCCAAGACACTGCGAGTTTGCACCGGTGAGTTCATTGCCGCCGCCGATGGGGCCCGAGCCGGTGGCGCTACTGAGGTCTGGATTCACGCTGCCCATGATATTGACGTGGAAATGCTGCCCCCCGACGTCCAGGTCATCCGTGGGGTGCATCTCTGGGATGACACAATCTACCGCGAAGAACATTTCGATGCGCTGGTCATAGTCGGGCAGCACGGTGGGGCACACCTCGTAGACTGCGCGCTGGCCCACACCGTCCTTCCATCTTGGCAGATCGAAGCCTCCTCCGGATTCCAACAGGGCTGGATTAGCCAGATAGCACCCCAGATAGGCGCGGTCCAGCCCGGTGAGTTCTCCACGGTGAGGAAGGTGTGGCTCAACGACCGCCTATGTGGAGAGACCAGCCTGATAATGACCCTGGCGGCTGGCTTTGGTGTGCCCACGGTCTGTGCCTGTGGCGACTGCCACGCCTGCGCGGAGGCACAAGAATTGGTACCCGAGGTAGAGGTCGTGCCGGTGAAGTGGGGCTTCCACTTCCGCGCAGCCCGTATGCTTTCACCAGCAGGTGCGTGCGAGGCAATCCGCTCCGGCGTGGAGCGGGCGATCAAGCGGTGGGCAGAGATTCCTGCCATGCCTGTTGACAGGCCACAGGAGATAAAAGTGCAATACGTACATTCGGAACGCGCCGAGCGATCGGCACGCTGGAGGGGTGTGCATCGAGAGGACGCCCATACGGTCTCGGCCATTGCTCCTAGCGGCCGGGATTTGCCGGGGCTGCGTTTTCTATTTGCGAGACCGAAGAGCGCTCTGGATGGCCCCACTGACATAGAGAATTACGAGCCTCCGGATTGGTTGCAGCAAGCTTCATAGCTGAGCCAAGAACTGCTGCCAGTTCGGCAGGGAAGTGCATGGCTATCGGGTCGGGGGAAGAAGGAACAGCGAATGTGTGTTGCGTCAGAGGGCAACCTGAGGGTCGTAGGGCAGCGAGGATTTGTCGCCGGAGAAAGAGCTACGATCCACCTGGTCTATACTCCTGAAAAGCCATTACATCCAGGTGGCCACCTCTGGCTGTTGATAGACATTCGGCAGGGATGTGGCAGCTTGCAGGCCAGAGATCCGGCCTCGGCGGGCTACGTGCGAGCCACTACTTCTGCTGGAGAACCTCTCTCCGTACGTTGTCCCGGCGAGACACGCCCCCCCGTTTACTGCATCAGAACTCTAGACCTCCTCCCCCAGGTTCCGGAGTTCCTCTACGTGGCAGAAATCGCCATCCAAGATCGGCTGCTGACAAATGACGACGCGGTCATGATCGAAATCGGCGCTGATTCAGGCTGGATGTTGCCCCAAAACACCATTGAGGAATTTCGCTTCTGGATCGTTCCGGATCCTGAGGGACTGTGGCAGTTTGTACCATTGGATGAGAAATATCACCATTTCATCTGTGCCGATAACCCAGCTTCGCTCCGACCATCGTCCATTAGCGCATCCATTTCAGTGCAAGCTAGGCCTGTGTCTCTGTTAGACGCAATTATCCCCTCTTTCCACGAGCCTGGCCGATCCATTCTGGTTCGGGTCAAAGCTTCTGACGAGTTCTATAATCCCTGTAGTGTTCATGAGGAATGTGTCATTTCGGATAAGGTAAGCTCTTCCCCCAAAGACAAGAGCAGCCTTCGAGTTGAGGTGCAGAGTTCCCCTGCGCTCATACGAGTCGAAGTGATGGACGAAGAGCGCGCCCTCAGCGCTGTCAGCAACCCATCTCATGCTGTGACCAGCCCAGGACACGAACGGGTGTATTGGGGCATTCTTCACGGGATGTTGTTCAACCAGCGCCCTTTGGACTACTACTTTGACTACGCTCGAAACGTGGCTTTCCTGGATTTCTGCGCGGGCATGCACTTCAGCTACGAAGCAGCGCTGGCTGGCGTGTGGGCGGAAACGCGGGAAGTAGTAGCGCGTCACTATGATCCTGGCACCTTTGTTACTTTTCTTGGGGTGGAATGCGATCCTGGGCCCTGCGGTCATAAGATCGTGCTATATCGCGATGATGACGTACCTCCTTTGCTGGCCGAGCAGCGACCGGCTGTTCGCACAAGTTCCTACTTGAGCCGAGAACTTGACCCAGACACAATCCGCTGCGATTCCGTGGATGATCTATGGAGTGAGCTACACCGTCTGGGCGATGGGCGGGTGATGGTAACAGCTCATCACACAGCAGATTGGCGCTACCACGATCCTATCATACAACGGCTGGCCGAAGTCTATTCCAAGTGGGGCACGTGCGAATATCCGGGCAACCCACTGGACCGGCGCCCCGCTAATCCGCCCCGGGAGTACGTTCAAGAAGCGTTGGCCCGCGGCTACCGGCTGGGCATCATCGCTGGTGGTGATACCCACGATAGTCGGCCGGCCAATCCGGCGCCAGAGCTCTTCGGCGTCGAGTTCCCCGATGGGTTGACGGCCGTGTATGCCAGCGAACTGACTCGCGAAGCCATCTGGGACGCCCTGTGGCACCGCCATACCTATGGGACAACAGGCGCTCGTATACTTTTGCAGTTTGAGGTGAATGGCACACCTATGGGAGGTGAGGTCAGCCTCTATGGACCGGCGGAGATCAAAGTCGAAGCAACGGGCGCTGCCCCGATTCAGTCCGTAGAGCTGATTCGAGACAATAAGGTTATTCATCATTGGCGGGGATGTGACGAACAAGTCCGCTTCGAATACGAAGACGACATGCTGTCATCTGGCGGCAATCATTACTATTACGTGCGTTTGACTCAGGTTGACGGTCAAATGGCTTGGTCCAGCCCGGTGTGGACGGTGCCAGCCAATAATGGTGCTGATCCATCGAGCCAACTTCGGGCGTGAATAAATGAGGAACCGCCCTATGTCATCAAGAGACAGGCTCTTGACGGCCATGAGAGGCCAACAGCCAGATAGGGTGCCTATTTCCCCTCGTATGCATCCCTTCCTCTTGGAGTACTATGGCTGCGCCTGTTGGTTGCACTACCTTCGGGCAGCCGAGGAATTTGGCTTTGATCCTATTGTCCTGTTGCAGCCCTGGCACCACGTGAAGCCCGATCCTATACCTAACTACATATCTTATCCCCTTGATGTGGACTACAGTCAGCTAGATGAGGTGTCCGTCGAGTTGAGCGTTGAGAGAATTAAGGACGGTGTTTCCATCAGCCGCATTATACGGACCCCTCGGGGTGCCCTCAATGATAAGATCGAGCAAATGCAGGGAGGAGGGACCTACGGGATTGACCCTACCCCGGTGATCAAAGAACCGCTGGTGAGGGAGCCGGAAGATCTGGAAAGACTGCCTTATTTGTTTCCTGATCCGGGCAAGCTTGACCTGGGAGACATCGGCGAGATAATCAGGGTGGTAGGTGAGAGGGGACTGGTAGAAGTGCAGATTGATTCTGCCATTGACCAGAGGGCTGGGGATGCTTACGGCCTTTCTAATCTGATGATGGCCTGCTATGACGACCCTGATTTCGTTACACAGCTTCTAAGAATCTGCCAGGATCAAATGCTGCGCGAGACCGAGGCTGTGCTGGAGGCCGGGGTACAAGTGGTCTTTGCCAGTTGGTTCTATGCCTCATTGAGCGCGGGTTGGTCGCCGAAGTTCTATCGGAAACTCTTTTTGCCTTTGGCTAAAGAGCACGTTGATCTGGTGCATAGCTACGGGGCCCTTTATCACTACTATGATGACGGTAAATGTGTGGCCATACTTGATGACATTGTGGCCTCAGGCGCCGACGTGATTTCAACTCTAGCTCCGCCCCCTTTTGGGGACATGGACCTGGCAAAGGTAAAAGCAAGACTAGGCGACCAAGTATGTCTAATGGGCAACGTTGATCTCTTATACGTGGTTAAACAGGGAACACCTGGAGAGATTGAGGAAGCAGTGCGGAAAGCAATTGAGGCAGCCGCCCCTGGGGGAGGGTACATCTTGGCCACTAGCGACGCCATCCGTGACGGGACGCCTCCGGAGAACGTAAGAGCCTTCTGCGAGGCGGGCAGAAGATATGGCCAGTACACCTAGGAGGTTGAGTTGAGCAAACTGAATGTCTTGATCACCTATCGCTGGTATCCACTTGACGAGCGGCTGATCCAACGGATACGAAATGTATCGCCGAGTCTACAAGTCACTTACTCCCAGGACGAGGGGGAGGACGCTCGTCTGCTGCCAGAGACAGATATCCTCTTTACCATCTCTATTCCGGAAGGGGCCTCAAAGTCCCCCCGACTGAAGTGGATCCAGTCGCTTAGCGCCGGCGTTGACCGCTTGAGGGATAGCGATGTCTGGGATAGCGACATCGTCGTCACCACTTCCACCGGCATTCATGCCACTCCCATCGCCGAATACGTCCTGGGCTTGATGCTCATGTTCACCCGCAGGCTTCATCAGGTGATACGCACCCAGGATAAGGACAAGATGTGGGAGTTCCTTCGCTTCGTCGGCGGCGAGCTGCGGGGTCAGACTCTGGGCATCATCGGCTATGGCAGTATCGGGCGCGAGGTGGGGCGTCTGGCCCGTTGCTTTGGCATGGAGGTCTTGGCTCTGCGGCGCTCACCAGGGAAAGAGCCTCCTCCACAGTACATCCCACCCGAACTCGAAGAGGCCAGAAGCGCGAGCGCAGCCACGGCGGGGATTCAGGTCTGGCCTCCTGAGCGCCTGCCAGAGCTTCTGCACAAGAGCGATTTCGTCCTGCTCTCCCTCCCCCTCACGGAGGAGACAAAACATCTGATTGGGGAAGAAGAACTGCGGATGATGAAACCCAACGCATACCTGATCAACATCGCCCGTGGCGCCCTAATCAATGAGAATGCCTTGATCAGAGCCCTGCACGAGGGCTGGATAGCCGGAGCAGGCTTAGATGTCTTCGAAACTGAGCCTCTACCTGAGAATAGTGAGCTATATGAGCTGTCCAACGTCATTCTGACTCCTCACATGGCGGCTCATACCACAGCCCTATTTGACCGCTGCGTGGACGTGTTCTGCGAGAACCTGCGCCGGTATATGTCTGATCAGCCACTTTTGAATGTAGTGAACAGAGGACAAAGAGTCAAAGCGTGACATCTGGCTGTGTTCGAGGCCAGTTGGTCAATATACAAGAATACAACTAATTAAGGAGGCACTACCAATGAAGATCGCGTGCGGCTATACTATTCCCATCACTCTGTTCGGCATACCCCCCTCACCCGAAGACCACCTCAAGGGTATGGAGATCGTCGGGCAGGCTGGCTTTGAGGCCATAGAGCTAGAACTCTGTGACGAGCTATTGCCAGAGCATCAACGCGACATAGGGGCAATGAGGGAGATGCTGGACAAGTACAGTATGACTTGCCCCTCCGTCATGGCTGTTGAGGAGAAGATGTTCAGCCTCGACCCAGCCACAAAGAAGCGAGCCATTGCCGACTTCGATGCCCTCTCCGACCTCATCGTAGAGGTTGGCAGCCCGATGGTTTCCGTCTGTGGCTACATGCCGCCGGAGATTCGTCCGCAGGGCACGGAGCTGTACGTGGGTGGCCCACCTACCGCTGTCACCGTGAGCGACGATTTCTCGTGGGCCGCGTTCTGGGACAATGCGGTGGACGTGGTGAGACAATGCGCTGCTATCGCCAAGCCAAAGGGCCTGACCCTCACTGTAGAGACCAGGGCCAATGACGTTTTCTCTTCGACCGATGCGGTGATGAATCTGCTGAGGGAGACAGGTGCGGACAACGTTGGCGTTATCTTGGACGTAGCACACGTTCACGCTGGCAAGGAGTATCTGGCCCTGGTGATACCCAAACTGGGTAGCCTGATCAACCTGGTTCATCTATCGGATAACGATGGCACAAATGCCTACCATTATTCCCCAGGAAGCGGTAACATAGACTTTCTGGCGGTCATACGTAGTCTCAAACGAGTAGGCTTCGACGGCTATCTCGTTGTTGACACCTCAGGGGTAGACGACATCGTGGAGGAAGCCATCAAAGCTCGCGACTACTATCAGAAGCTCGTTGACGAGGTTGCACAGTGAAGCTAAGCTTAAGTTCTTTCATCTACTTCCATTACCCTTTGGATGAAGCAATACGGCGCGTTGCTGCCATCGGCTTCGACGGTATTGACATCTGGGGCGGTCGCCCCCATGCCTACCGCTGTGATCTGAGCGAGAAGGAGATAGGGGATCTGCGTAAGCTGCTATCCGACATAGACCTGGCGGTGGCTTCTTTCATACCAGCTCAGTTTCGCTATCCTACCTGCCTCTGCAGCCCCAACGAGACCATTCGCCGTGACAGTGTAGCTTACATTTGTGACAGCATCGAGACGGCGGCTGCACTGGGAGCGCCCATCGCCAGCGTTTGCCCTGGGCATAGTCTCTTTGGACAGAGCCGAGAAGATGCATGGGGGCGGTTGTGCGAGAGCCTTGATACCATCTGTGAATATGCTGCCGAGTGGGGCTTGCGAATCGCCATCGAACCGGCTGACAAATATGAGACCGACCTGATAGACACTACTGCCGAAGCCATGAAACTCGTTGAGGAGCTCGGACATGAGAATCTGGGCGTGCTTCTCGACAATGGCCACGCCTATGTGGTTGGTGAGCCTGCGGATCAAGCTGTGCGGAAGTTGGGCGACCGGCTGTTCCACGTGCATATCGATGACAATGATGGGTTGCGCGACCAGCATTTAGTGCCTGGCGATGGCGATTTTGACTTTGCTTCGTTCATCGCAAGTCTGCGTGAGATCCGCTACAATGGCTATCTGGCGGCCGAACTTAGTTGGGATTACACCCTTGATCCTGACTCAGCAGCGCGTCTTACAATCCAAAGGCTGCGCCACTTCCTTCAACTCAAGTAAGAGGACCTGGCGGCGGCGCAGGCGCGAACGAAGATGTAGGGATAAAGTACTAAGCTATGGCCAGAATTCTCTGGGAGGTGTTCTTTTATGGCACACGTTGCAGAGTTAATTGACATTCTACGCCGCTTTGGCATTAGTGCAGGTGACCGGCTGATATTTGAGGCACCTAGAGAAGAGATGCAAAGCATCGAAGGAGGCTTGGAAACGCTGGCTTCAGCTTTGCAAGATCTCATCGAACCCAATGGAACCCTCGTGGTTCCCACCTGTACCCCGGCAGAAGGATATCCCAAGCCCACCTTTGATCCCGCGCTTTCACCATCAGAAATGGGTCCTTTCCCAGAATTCTTTAGGAAGCAGCCCGGCGTCCTGCGCAGCCACAGCCCAACACACTCTATAGCAGCACGGGGATCCATGGCCGAAGAGCTGGCTGCTGGGCATCGGTCAGCTAGAGGGAGACCTACCCCTTGGGGGGAAGGGTCCTTTGGAAGGGGCAGTCCCTGGGATGTGCTCTACGAGCATAACGCCTGGTGGGTGCTGGTAGATGCCAACTGGCGAGATACACCTTTTACTGCCTATGTGCAGGCGCTTTACGCGGAACGCCACAGCGGAATCACCAAGCGAACCCCTTTCCCGCGCTTTGATGCTGAAGCGTTGGGCCACAAGTTGGAGCATTTGGGACTCTTACATCAAGCAACATGGGGTCCGTATGAAGTGGTAGCCTTTGAGATGCGTGCGGCAGTTGATGCTGCCCTCAGAGCCCTGGATGAAAATCCAGGACAACTGGAACCCGACGAGGAATTTCTCAACTGGCTGGCTACGGTGAATTACATCAAGCGAAATGGTTATCTGCAAGCTGGGGTGGCGAAGGCTGTCATCACACCGCCAATACCTTGCTTGCGTTGGGAAGGCAAGCAACTGACAGGCGTGTATCGGGATTTGTATGCCCGAGTGGTGGTCCTGTCGCACCGAACTCAGCAAATAGCATTGGTGCTGTGTGACCTGGTGGGTATCACAGGAGAGCTTGTTGACGAAATCAGGCAAAGGGTGCAAGAGACTATTGGCTTTCCAGCCGAGGCCATCCAGATAGCCTGTACTCATTCTCATTCTACACCCGACACAATCGGCTCAGGTTATAAGGATCCGGAGTACCTGGAGTTCATGGTGGGCGCCATTGTGGGAGCGATATGCAATGCGGCCACCAACACCCAGCCGGCACGTATGGGGTGGGACCGAGTGCCAATACGTGGTTTGGCTTGCTCCCGCCGGATAAAAATGACCGACGGTAAGGTCTTTACGACCCGGTACGGTGTACCATCTACCTGGCGGGTAAACCCTGAATTGATTGCCAGCAAGGGGCTAATAGATCCAGATCTGACTGTGATCAGAATCGAGACTTTGGACGGCGAGGTTTTGGCTGCGATCTCCAACTTTGGCTGCCATGCTAGTGTAGCGCTGATGAGCTCTAACATATCAGGGGACTTTCCAGGGGAAGCGATGGCAGTATTGGAGAAAATGTTAGGAGAGCCGACTGTGGTACTGTGCGCAAATGGCGCTGCTGGCGATGTGGACCCAACGTTAGAGATGCACTTCTGGGGTCCCCGTAAAGATGCAATGGCTCGCCATCTGGGGCGTATTTTTGCTGCTCAAGTGTTGGAGTGCCTTGAGCGAATAGATGTGGGTGACAAAGCAGTCGTAGGAGCCATCCAGGAACTAGTGGATCTTGAGGTCCGGCCTGATTGGATCCGCTTGCTTGAGGTTGAGCAGGAGCGAATGCGCCAGGAGTTTGCGGAGGGCTGGTCGCTGAGCACTGTTACGGCCCGGACTCTCCAGGAGAAAGTGATTCACACCGAAGTTCAAGGCCTGCGCTTAAACGACTTGATTCTGGTTGGCTTTCCTGGAGAAGTTTTTGCCCATATTGGTCTGAAACTGAAGTCGGAGACCCCGAATCGCGCAGTTGCTGTTGTCGAGTTAGCAAACGACAATGTCGGCTATATTGCCACCCCGGAAGCCTTTTCTGAAGGAGGGTATGAAGTAGGTCAACACTTGTGGGGTAGAGTCACGCCGGAGGCTGCGGGTATATTATTGGCGGCAGCCCGCCGGTTGATGAACAGGTTGATGAGCCATAATCCCTAGGCTGATAGAAGGAAATGCGTAATGGCAGGGGATTAAAAAATATCTCACTGGAGGGTTAGGATGACCTTGGATGTCTGGTGGAAGAAACAGCCTCGCGGCCCATGAGAGCTCCCTGCAGGGGAGCAGGCTTAAGCAGAAGTCGCGGTCCAGCGGCGCAGTTTCGGGTGTAAAGAACTGATTCTGCTACTGTTCGCTAGCCCGAGACAGTTTGCTAGGGTCGCTCCGAGTCTGCAAGGGAAAAAGGCGAGAGGCCTGTCTTGCCCCCATATGACGCGCACGAAGGAGGCGAAGCGCTTCCGTCCCTGGGCCAGCCCCCAGGATGCGAGAGATTCCTTAGATAGTTGAGTGAGAGGCGGGCTGGCGGATCTCACACCAAACATATTATCACAGGAGGTCCAAAATGGCAGATAAGCTCCGAGTAGGCTTTGTAACAGTTGAACCGCACGGTTATCCTTGGATTCGGGTCCTGGACCGCTTCATGAAAGACGAAGTTGAAGCGGTCGCCGTGTGGGATTATGACGATCCGGTTGCTCAAAAGTTCGCAAAGGAATGGGACATCGCTGACGTTGTAGAGGAGCCGGAAGATATGGTTGGGAAGGTCGACGCCGTATTCGTTGCTGGAGGACGTCGCGGTCCGGGAGAGAACGAAGTTTGGGGGGGCTACAAAGATGATCACTTGGAATTGTCACGTCCCTTCCTTGAGGCTGGCCTTCCTGTAATGGTGGATAAGCCGCTTGCTGATACAGTGGAAGACGCTGTAGAGATGATACGCCTAGCCAAAGCCAACAATGCTCTGCTTATGTCCTGCTCAGCCAACCGCTACACGGCTGAGGTGATGAGCCTGCGAGAATCCATCGAAAGTGGCGATCTAGGCAAGATTATCGGCGCTCGTTGTACACTGGGGAGCGGCCTGAGCACCTTTGGGTGGTATCTAATCCATGTCATGGAGGCTCTGCACATACTCCTAGGATCCGGCATCGAGTCCGTATATGCCATACCGTCTGGTGATGAGCTGACCATGGGCCGAGGTCCCCAGGAGCTACCAGCTGCCCACGCTACCATTGTCCGCTGGAGAGACGGCAAGCTTGCAACCATATTGCAGCTCCGCGATGAGACCGAGGGCTCAGTCGGGACGCCGATGAGAGGACCCCGGTATCTGTGGCCGACTGATGGTATAGTGCCGCCTTACCTACCGCTGCTCTACGATGTCCGAGTGTACGGCACTATGTACTATCAGGACGCTGTGCCCAAGGGGAAGAGTTGCTACAGGCGCAACGTAAGAGCCTTCCTTGTTATGATTGAAACAGGGGAGCTACCTTTCCCTCTGGAGGCTCCATTGGAGATTACGCAAGCGGTGGCGGCAGCGGAGGAGTCGGCTGAGTCCGGACAACTGGAAAAGCTCATCCCCGTTGAGGAACTGATGCCGTAGATGAAATACATCCGCGGTGAACGCCGAGGCCGATACGACCTTGCCCCTAAACGATGGCGGTTGTGCGCCGCCAGTTATCCCCTCCTTCTACAAATGATCCTTGCTCCCATCCGTAAGAGATCGCGGGTGGGAGCAAGACCCGCAAAAGAGCAAGGTCGTGAAGGCAAAGAATAGGAAAACACAATCTCTCTCTTCTCCACTTGACTGGCAAAGCGGGGAATAATGTCCAACCATGGCTCACTGGAACCCACCTGTTAGGGTTGCAAAGAGCACAGTATACTTGCAAGGAGGTCAGTACGATGATAGTTGATACCCATCTTCACGTTTGGAGGCTCCACTCAGAGCGTTATCCCTGGCAGCCGTTGGCTGATGTTGCGCCTGATTATGAATGGCCGATAGAGAAAGAAATCGAGGTCATGGATAAGTATGGCGTAGACAAGGGTGTCCTGATTCAGCCTAGTATGTATAGCTTTGATAACCGCTATCTACTTGACTGTGGTCGTAGCTATCCTGGCCGTTTTGCACTGGTCGGCTTAGTCGATCCTCAAGCTGATTCGGTGGAATCGGATATGGAATCGCTAGTTGAGCAAAGCGTACAGGGTCTGCGGCTGGCCCCCATGTTACGGCCAGATATTCTCTGGTACAACGATAGTCAGGCAGATCGTGTCTGGCGAAAGGCCAGCCAACTGGAAATAATCCTCACCCTTCTTGTCAAGCTGGATCAAGTTGCACCTGCAACCGAGGCTATCAAACGTTTCCCGGAAGTCAAAGTTGTAATCGACCATCTGGCCCGGCCCGACTTGGCGGAAGAACCTGAAAGGACAAAACTTTTCGAGGATTTGCTGGCCCTGGCACGATTTGAACAGGTATGTGTCAAGGTTTCGGCTTTAGGATATATGTCCCCAGAGCCATATCCCCATAGGGATATTCTAGAACTCGTGAGGCGTGTCTTCGATGCATTTGGGCCGAAGCGGTTGATGTGGGGTACGGATACCCCTATGTCCCAGGATCCTAACACCTTGCCAGATGCGATGCGTTTGATCGATCTGGCCTTACCGGATGCATCTCCTGAGGATCGAGCACAGATTAAGGGGGGTACAGCGGCGAAGCTGTGGAATCTGGCATAATGGAGCTTTTCTCCAGTGCCATTCAGTTTGCCAAGCGCCGGGCACTTATGAAGCGGCTTTGGCGTGGACAGACCTGGCATCCGGATGCCAGGTCTCTGGAAATGGCTGGCCCATGCTCCAGAGGCTCCGTAAGAAGGGCCCGGCACCGCGCTGATGAGAACTGGATGACCCTGTCTCCAGTACATGTACTGATGAGAACTCTATTGTCTCGGAGAGGATACTATGTATGCTACATTCAATTGATGAGAGGCTGACTCGGTACAAAGCCCTCATACAGCGGGAAGATACAGGCCGCCCCATGTTTGGCCTCTTGTGGGAACCTACCGTAGGCCCTCACCCTGCTTTCGTCGAAAAGATAGGGGTGGGAACCATCCTCGAGCCACATCACGTTGACCCAGAGATGTTCATGCCCTACATCAAGAAGTACTATCAAAAGGCTCAGGGATGGGAACAGGACACTATTCAACCATTCTGTATGTCCTGGGGCATGCCGTGGTTAGAGGCTATTGCCGGCGCTCCCCTTTCTGTCGAGCCTGGTGGGATATGGGCTGGCCCGACTGTCAAATCCTATGATTCCAAGAAGTCCATCGAGTTTGATCCTGATAATGACTCTCCTGAAATAACTCAGACTTTGGCGAGGGCGGGAGCGAAAGTGGGAAACAGATGAGCGTACCAGGGATCCACCAGGTTTTGCAAGCGATACCACAAGCGGGCGAACAAAAAAGTCCCTCCTGCTTGCCTCTTTTGCTGCACCAACTCCCGTTCGTAGCCCCAAATCCGGCGCAGGT
>Ga0209979_1001244_pt1 | contig 28713 bp, 28 predicted proteins | sample AnhtaG_FD_183114 | JGI IMG/M metagenome (GOLD analysis project Ga0209979, IMG submission 183114) | Deep subsurface microbial communities from Anholt, Denmark to uncover new lineages of life (NeLLi) - Anholt_01485 metaG (SPAdes) (version 2) | ecosystem: Environmental > Aquatic > Marine > Oceanic... | reverse complement strand
CCGTTCACCACGATGCTGTCTTCTGGGCGGAGATCAAAGCGGAGTATCCGGAGCTTCTATTGGTCGGCCGCAAGTTCTGCGAGCACCAGAGGCTTAGCAATCCGGAGAACGAAGCAGAGGACCTGGCCCGTTGGATATTTGAACTGGCTGGGATACCAAGTCACCTGGCCGATCTGGGGGTTGCTGGTGTATCCCATCGGTGTTTTCGCTACTCTTGCTGGTATTTTCTTGTTGATTGTATATGTAGATGATCTTCGGAATCCCCAAAAGTGGAGCGAGGGACAGGACTACTTCATCATATACGGAGCACGCTGGTACAGACATGGAGGAGGTTTCTACCGTCCACCAGTGTGTGACCGGTGCCTCATGGAAATGCGAGAAATAGGATCCAGGTATAGAAGCGAAAGGTGGATATGCCGAGAATGCGGACATGAAATAGACTGGGATACCGGGCGAAAAGGTGGTGTGCTACAGGATATAACCGCGCGGTACAATGCAATGCTGCGTCGTGCAGCTGAACGAGTGTCCGACTAGGCTGATTCTCAGACGTCAAAAACACCGCCAAAAGGCTGCCTGCCGAGCATACAAGCGAGCGTTTGCACCATGAGCGAGTACACCAAACGCCAGGTCCCGGAGATGATCGAGGCTAATGAGGGCCAGAGGGGTTGGCTCTCTCAGGGAGGGGTCTCCGAGGGATCGAGAGACAACGATGAGTAGAAGAAGATCCAAATGGGGCTGGAGTGAGAGTCTGTTATTGCTATTCTTCCTAATCCTCTTGATAAGGGCAATACTTTCCGTACTCCCAATCATAGTTGGGCTTGTTGGTCTCCTTGGGGTATTGTTGGTGGTTATTGGATTGATAGGTGTGATTCCTGAGGAATCCGGATTACCACGTGGGGACGTTAGTCCCCAAGCTTTTGAGAGGCAAGTGGCGTCGATGTTCGAACGCAAGGGGTATCGAGTTAGTAATAGGCGCTATTCATCGGATCATGGCGTGGATTTGCTTGTTTGGAAAGGTAACGACAAGGCTGTTGTTCAATGCAAAAGATATAAAGGCGCGGTCAGTGAACCGGTAGTGCGTGACTTGGTTGGGAGCATGGTTCATGAAGGAGCAAACAAGGGATACATCATAACAACAGGGAGGTTCTCACAGCCAGCCAGAGAATGGGCGCAGGGCAAGAATATCGAACTAATAGATGGCAATAGCCGATGGTGGGTAGTAGAAGGCGAACTTCGACGCCGGCGGAAACCTAGTTGGGTCGTCTTGGGCGCTTTACTCTCGGGTGTTTCCCTCACCTATTTCGGCGGTTTGACAGGGAGTCCCTCGATTCCAGCAATGACCCCGACGGCCCAAGTGATAGTGGAGTTGGGTGACGCGCAGGAGCGACAGAAGGAGAGTGCAGCTACGCCGTCACCAACTTCATCCCCTGCTCCGGTCACCCCTTTCTCTGCACCCACAGTGACTCCGTCTGTCACGGCGACCTCCAAGCAGCCTGCACAATCTCCCACGCCATCACAGACTGCCACGTCATCCCGGACTCCCACGAGTACTCCGAAGGCCACCAATACTGTTACTCCTTCACCCACCATCCTTCCACAGTCCCTATGCCCTAATCCTGACGTGCGATTGACCTATCCCGCTCAAGATGCCAAATTAAAGGATGTGGCAGAGATGCGCGGGTCAGCTGGCATTGACAATTTCTGGTACTACAAATTTGAATTCCGGGCCGAGGGAGGGGATGAATGGACTTTCCTTGAACGCTTTGATACGCCACTCACTGCTGGAATCCTTGGATACTGGGATACGACCACTCTGCCTGATGGATGGTATGATTTTCGCCTCGTTGTCGTTGACAATACAGGAAACTATCCTCAGCCTTGCGAGGTGCGGGTTTTGGTCAAGCACTGACACCTTTATTGGCGGGTAACCGGATCAGGAGGTCGTCGTATCCAACTATTTTTTTCGGAGAGCCAAGTAGGTGCAACATACTTTGTCCACAAACAAAAAGGACAGTGATTAACCAGGGGAGGCCGCCTATGTTAGCCCGCCTGATAGCACCAGTGCTAAGAACTATTCTGGCATTACTTGAGAAAGCCTTTGAAACCACCAGACAAAAATCTACACCTCCTTTCCCTTATGACAAGAATACAAACACGATCACCCTACCACCAGATGTAGAGAGGGAGGTACTTCAGCTTGTTTGGGCAGGGAATAAAGTCGAAGCTGTTAAGAAAGCGACAAGGCTTACGGGAGCTGGGTTAAGAGTATCAAAGGACTATGTTGATAACTTAGCGAAAATCAGCTGAGGCCCGCTTCGGCAGTTCGCTTGCCCGAGGCCCGATTTGGCGACATGCGCCCGCCCGATTCTGGCTGCAGCAGTGAATATCCATGCAGCACCAGGAGGCAAAGTGGTGGCCACTTCGGACGGTGCTATTATGAGCCGGGGCACTTGGGCTGCGAAGGGGGGATTGCCAAGCGGCTACAGCAGTGGCGGGGACGCGCAGCTTCCCCTGTCCTGGCCAGGGAAGGCAGCGGTCTTCGCCAAGGCCCACGAGAGTGTAGAGCGCTTCGGGGAGCGGCATCCGGAGCTGACGGGCTGGACAGGAGGAGACAAGGAGAAGACTCGCTTGGCGAACTTGAGGGGCGGAATAGCTAGAACGACAAGCGCGCTCTCCATTGTCGTCTCATGGACGGCCTGCTAGACTGCTAGCTCTCGAGAGGGGGAATACATGCGCAGCAAACTAGGTGTTCATGTCAACCACATCACTGGGGCCGATGCCATGCGCGACTTCATCCTCAACGCGCGGCCTGTGGTGGTGAAGACCGTTCACCACGATGCTGTCTTCTGGGCGGAGATCAAAGCGGAGTATCCGGAGCTTCTATTGGTCGGCCGCAAGTTCTGCGAGCACCAGAGGCTTAGCAATCCGGAGAACGAAGCAGAGGACCTGGCGCGTTGGATATTTGACTCCAGCGTGACCTATGTCTACGATGTCTGGGAGGGCTACAATGAGATCCCTGCCAGCAAGTTAGAGAGGCTATGCCGCTTCGACAGACGCATGGCCGAATTCCTCCACGCCGAGGGACTCAGGTACGTTGCCGGCTCTTGGAGTGTAGGGGTGCCCCATATTCCTCGGTGGCAGGAGCCGGAGATGCTGGATGCACTTCGCGTAGCCGACTACATCGGTGTGCATGAGTACTGCGCACCGCGCATGGACTCCGAGTTCCTAAGGTATCCCGACGATCCCGACATCCAGCCGGAGGTTGGCGGGTATTTCACCTTGCGGTATCGTAAGTGGTGGCCAACGCTACCACCGGATTGCCAGAAGCCGGTCATCATCTCCGAGTGCGGCATTGACTCCGGAGCCGCCCACTGGGACCCCGGTGCCCAAGGCGGATGGCGCAGCTTCAGCGATGCCCAGGGTTATCTGGAGCAACTCGAGTGGTATGATCAGTTCCTCCAGCAAGACGAATACGTGACTGGGGCAACGATCTACTGTTACGGCACGTTGGACCCTACTTGGGAAACCTTCGATATCAGCGGCGAAATGGTGGGGCTCCTGGCTGAGTATCTCAGGGAACAGGCTGGGCCTCCGCCGCCTGAAGGAGAATTGGAAGGGCTTCGGGCGCGCGTCGCCGAGTTGGAGGAGGAAAACGCCGTCCTCGGTGAACAATTGGCCAGAGAGCAGGCCAGAATCCACGAGGCATTGCAGATACTGAGCGCAATATCTTTTGTTTGACAGACCTTTATTCGATCTACAGCGCCCGTGCGCTCACCACCACTGGGTTTGCCAGATATCAGGCCGCAGATGATCGGGGCAGGCTCGTCACGGCCTTTTAAGCCATCGTTGGCATCATCCTCGCCGGCCTCCTCGGCTTCGTAGCAGGCAACCGGATCAGGAGGTCGTGAGGGATAGCGGTGCGAGCACTTGACACGGATAAGACTACTCAATCTGGAGAGGTACACACGGGAGTTGTAAGCATATGCAGCATGTCACGATATACCGGGAAGGGGGCCGTTATGCCGGCTGGCCGGCCAATTACGGCATCTGGTCTTGGGACGATGAGATCGTCGTCGGCTTTACGTTGGGCTACCACAAAGCGAGTGGCGGGTTTCATGCGCGTGACAGGCAGAAGCCCTTCGTTGGGATGCAGGCGCGCAGTGTGAATGGGGGCCAGACGTGGCAGGTGCGCGAGGCACCCTGCCGCACGCCCGGCAACAGAGGTGTATCCGCGGACGAGCATATGCGCCCCGACCTGGGCGTCGGACGGGCGTTGGAGTTGGCGGTGGAAAACGCGCCTGTGGACTGCCTGGGCGGCATTGACTTTACCCACCCCGACTTTGCCCTTATGTGCGCCCGGAGCGGGCTGAAGGCCGGCGCTACATCGTGGTTCTACACCTCCTACGACCGGTGCGAGACGTGGCAGGGGCCCTTCAGCCTCCCGATGTTCAGTCAGACGGGCATTGCCGCCCGGACCGACTATCTCGTGTCCGGTGCCCACAGTTGCACGCTTTTCCTGACAGCAGCCAAGCCCGACGGCGATGAAGGCCGTGTCTTCTGCGCCCGGACGACGGATGGGGGTAAGACCTTCGCCTTTGTCTCGTGGATTGGTCCCCAGCCCGAGGGCTTTGCCATCATGCCCGCCAGCGTCCGGCCCTCCGAGTCGCGCATCCTGGTCGCGCTTCGGTGTCGTGAGGGGGAGCGGAACTCGATTGATCTGTATGGCTCGGATGACAATGGGGCGACGTGGGAGTATGTGAACACACCGGTCACCAGTACCGGTAGGGGGGGCAACCCGCCGGCGATGATCAAGCTCCAGGACGGGCGTTTGTGTTTGACCTACGGCTATCGCGATGCGCCCTATGGTATGCGCGCCAGGCTCAGCTCCGACGACGGCGCGACGTGGGGGGAAGAGATTATTCTGCGTGACGACGGCGGTAATCACGACCTCGGCTATCCTCGCACCATCCAACGGGGGGATGGCAGGGTGGTGACGGTCTACTACTGGAATGATCGCCCAGATGCCGAGCGGTACATAGCGGCAACCCTGTGGGCACCGTAAGATGGCACCGCCCTCGAGCAAACCATGGGCAAACAGACAAAGTAATCAGGAGGCAAAGACATGACCGACGAATTTGTTCTTCTACCAATGCCCCAACGTCTCCACCGCCTGGAGGGAAGCCATCGCCTCCAACCCGAGCGCTTCATCTGGCTGAGAGGGGACACTTCTGATGCCCTGCTGCGCACGGGGCGGGTCCTTCAGCAGGCGCTGGCCTCCGTCGGGCCTCGATGGGAGTTGACGGCGGCGCGGGGTGATGATGTGAGTCGCTTGGGGGCCATCGTCCATGTGGACCAGGCGCAGGTGCCCTGGCCCGAAGGGTATCGCCTGATCATCGGGGCAGATCGCATCCACATCCTGGCCCGCGATGCGGCAGGCGCGTTCTATGGTGCCATGGCGGTGAGGCAGATCGCTCGCCAGGCAGCCGGTGCGGGGGAACTGCCCTGCCTGCGCATCGAGGACTGGCCCGACTTTCCCTATCGAGGCGTCATGCTGGACATCAGCCGGGACAAGGTCCCCACCATGGAGACCCTGTACAAACTGGTGGATCTGCTGGCGGAATGGAGAATCAATCAGTTTCAACTCTACACTGAGCACACCTTCGCCTATCGTAATCATCGGGAGGTGTGGGAAAAGGCCTCGCCCATGACCGGCGAGCAGGTCATGGCCCTGGACGTCTACTGCCGCGAGCGCTTCATCGAGTTGGTCCCCAATCAGAACTCCTTCGGGCACATGCATCGCTGGCTGAAGCATCCCCGCTATCGGCACCTGGCGGAAACCCCTGAGGGCTTCGAGTATCCCTGGGGCGGCTGGAGTGATGAACCCTTCAGCCTGTGCCCACTGGAGCCCGGCTCCCTGGAACTGCTGGCCGAACTGTACGATGAACTCCTCCCCCACTTCTCCAGCCGTCAATTCAACGTAGGTTGTGATGAGACCTTCGATCTGGGGCAGGGAAGGAGCGGGGCAGCCTGCGAGGAGAGGGGCGTGGGCCGGGTGTATCTGGAGTTCCTGCTGAAGATCCACGAGTTAGTGCAGCGGCAGGGGCGGACGATGCAGTTCTGGGGCGACATCGTCGTGCATCACCCCGAACTCATTCCCGAGTTGCCGGAAGGCGTCATCGCCCTGGAATGGGGCTACGAGGCCGATCATCCCTTCGCCGAGGATGGCGAGAAGTTCGAGCAGGCGGGTGTGCCCTACTACGTTTGTCCCGGCACCTCCAGTTGGAACTCGATCGCTGGCCGCACAGCGAACGCGCTGGGCAATCTGTGGAACGCCGCGGAGAATGGACAGGCCCACGGCGCCATCGGCTACCTGATCACCGACTGGGGCGACAACGGCCACTGGCAGCATCTGCCGGTTTCCTTCCTGGGCTACGCTTACGGGGCGGCTGTGAGTTGGGCCCCGCAGGCCAATCGGGACCTCAGTGTAGTGCGGGCCCTTGATCTCCATGCCTTTCAGGATGCGGCTGCTGTGATGGGCCGTCTGGCCTACGATTTGGGCAACGCCTATCAGGAGGCTGGCGTGCTTGTCCCTAGCGCCTCGCTGCCGGCATTGAGGCTGCTATACCCCGACCGACCCCTGGCGGAAGGCCGCCGGGCGGGTCTGACGGTGGAGGGGCTGGAAGGAACGCTGGAGTACGTGGATCGAGTGATGGCCTCCCTCTCCGAGGCCCGCATGGCCCGTCCCGACGCGGAGTTGATCGCTGACGAATTCCGCAACGGGGCTGCCTTGCTCCGGCACGCCTGTCGCCTGGGGATCGCCCGCCTGCAGACGGAGGGGGGTGAGATTGCCTCCATCCCAATGGAGACGCGGCGGGCTCTAGCCAGCGAACTGGAGGAAATCATGGCCGAATATCGGCGGCTGTGGCTGCGTCGGAACCGACCAGGCGGACTGGCCGACAGCGTGGGCCGGATGGAGCGGCTGGTCACCACATATCTCGCCTAACCCGCGCCGCTGTGAACAGGCGGCGCGGGGAGCGATAAAACCGCAAAAAAAGCCGCCCGGCACCGGCTCTTCCTGCCGGTGTGTGTGCAAATGTGCCGGGTACAGGCAGGACAGGCTATGCAGAGGTGTGTGCTCTTTTGACGTAACTTGGCGGCGTTGGTACTTTGGTGCTAAGGAAGGAGATGAGGAACATGGGAGAAATAGTACCGACCTTTCGGTCTCCTCGGGAGGAGAGGTTTTATCACAGGCTTCGTGAGAGGGTGAAATGCTGGGCTCAGAAGAGAGAGATCCCGGACCAGCAGCTTGAGTACCTGTTGGCTGCACCTGACCTGTTTGTATTGCTTTCGAGGTTGGCTCTGGACAATCGGGTGCCTGCTCGCACCAGGGCGAAGGTTGCCACAGGCGTTGTCTACTTTCTGTCTCCGGTGGATCTGGTGCCAGACTTCCTGGGGCCAGTGGGATTTCTGGATGACGTTGTAGTTGCTGCGTGGATCATCTACACGATCTGTGAGGAGCTAAACGCCCTGGACCCTTCAATCCTGGAAGAACATTGGGAAGGGGAGGAGGATGTTCTCCAGCGTGTGACGGATATTGTCGCTCCAGCAGAGGATGTCTTGGGCCAGGGTCTTCGGTTTGTGATATACAGGCTGCGGGGTTTGGGACGTGGTAGTCTCAAAGGGGGAGGGGGATGATGTGAGGGTATCCAGAAAAGCCTTGTCGTTTTCAGTGTTACAAGGAAGCACAATGCATTCAATCGAAGGGAGGGATAGCAGATGACCAGGGTGGGTTTGGTGAAGGGCGACGACCGGTTCACCAATGTGTTTCAGGCCCTGGTGAACGCCGGTGAGGAGGTTACACAAAAGATTCGCGGAAAGGTGGTGATCAAGGTCAATACGGTGATGAAGGGTGCCCCTCTGGCCAACACTCATCCGGAAGCTTTGAGGGCGGTATTGGAATTCCTAAAGCCCCTGAATCCGGACCGGGTTTTGGTGGGAGAGGCCAGCGGCGATCCCAGAGAGCGGTTTCGGGAGTGCGGCTTTTTTGCATTGCAGGATGAGTATGCCTTTGAGTTCTTGGACTTCAATACCACGGGATACGAGGAACTGGAGCTCCTCTCCGCGGAGATGAAACCTCTGCCGGTCAGAATCACCAGGGCGCACAGGGAGTTCGACTGCCTCATATCTCTATCCCTTCCCAAGGCGCATAGTGAAGCGGTGGTCACCCTTTCGGGGAAGAATATGATGGGTTTTCTAGCCAATGGGGAGCAATGGAAGATTCACGGCATCAGGGATTTCCAGGGGGATAATCTGAAGCGTTGCGTGCGGGTGATCCACAGAAACCTGCGCACACTCCTCGGAAAGGTTCGGCCCGACGTCGCCGTCCTCGATGGATTCCACTCCTTCGAGGGAGGACCCGTCCCGCAATGTGCCAGGGGCGAGAAGGTGGACTTAAAGATCACGGTAGCCGGTAGCGATTTCGTGGCGGTGGATACGGTGACAGCTAAAGTGTTGGGGTTCAATCCCCAGGATATCGGGTATCTGGTCTACAGCGCCGAGGAGGGATATGGGACCTGTGACCTCTCGGAGATAGAGGTCGTGGGCACCCCCATCGGGGAGGCGAGGAGTCCCCTGAAGCCTGCTCCCAGAATGGAAGTCCTTTTGAGCTGGCGGAATTAGAGGGAAACGGCCGCTGACTCGCTTTCGTGGCGGGCAACCGGATCAGGAGGTCGTAGTGTGAAGATGATTGACAGCAGCAGGTGAGGGGATGAATAATGTCGGACGTAGCAAAACAACTCAAGCTTCCCTCGCTGGAGTCCCATCGCAACCATTATCTCTTTTCTGACTACTACCTGAAGGCACTGCTTCCCCAGCGGCCGGAGTGGCACGCCGCCGATGCCGAAGCGCGTCAGGCATTGCAAGACTTGGGGCGACTTCTGGCGGAGAAGCGGCCCTTCCTGAATGCAAAGGTGGCGGAGTCCGCGCTGGAGGATCAATGGATCCGCCCCATCCTGGACCTGCTGGGCCACAACTACCACGTCGGGGCCTCGCTTCGCTCGCCGGAGGGCATCCGCACGCCCGACTACGCCCTCTTTCCCGACGAGGCAGCCCTGCGCGATGCGCTCCCCCACCTGGGCACGGCGGACTTCTTCGGAGCCGCCCTGGCTGTGGGGGACGCCAAGCGCTGGGACCGCTCCCTGGACAGGCGGTTGAGCGACAGCGCGGGCGATGCCTTCTCCAACGCCAACCCCAGCTACCAGATTGACTACTACCTGCGCGTCACGGGGCGCGACTGCGGCCTGCTCACTAACGGCCGGCTGTGGCGCCTCTACCACCGCGAGTCCAGCTTCCGTCTGGACTGCTACTACGAGGTGGACCTGGTTAACCTCATTGAGCAGGGCCAGGTCGAGCCCTTCAAGTACTTCTACCTCTTCTTCCGCCGCGCCGCCTTCCCCGAGTTCCTGAATCGGGTGCTGCGGGAGAGCCGGGAGTATGCCCAGGGGGTCAGCGAGGACCTGAAGGAGCGGGTATACGAGGCGCTGCGGTTCCTGGCCGAGGGTTTCCTCAAGTACCCGGACACCTCCCTCACCCCGGCCGACCTCAAGGAGATCCACGACAACGCCCTGATCCTCCTCTACCGCCTGCTGTTCATCTTCCACGCCGAGAGCCGCCGCCTGCTGCCCCTAGAGAATCGGAGCTACGCCGAGGTCTACAGCCTGAAGGCCGTCAAAGAGGAGATCGCGCAGAAGCTGGATCGCGGGGTGTCTTATCTCCCTCGCCGGGCAACTATCTGGGACAACCTCAAGGCGCTGTTCCACATCATCAACGAGGGCAGCCCTGAGCTGGGCGTCCCGGCCTACAACGGCCGCCTCTTCGACCCCGGCAGGTACCCCTTCCTGGAGTGGCACGCAAATTGCGACGCCTATCTGGTGCAGGCCCTCGACCTGCTGGCCCGGGCCCAGGGGTTCCAGGGTCTGGACTTCGTGGACTACCGCGACCTGGAGATCCGCCACCTGGGCTCCATCTACGAGGGATTGCTGGAGTACCAGCTCCGCTGCGCCGACCGGGACATGGCGGTGGTGAGGGATCGCAAGAGGGAATGGATCGTGCCTGCTGAGGAGGGGCAGGTTGCCGTATTCCCCGCTGGCAGCGTCTACCTGGTGACCGATCGGGGGGAGCGCAAGGCCACGGGCTCCTACTACACGCCCGACTACATCGTCAAATACATTGTGGAGAACACCCTGGGGCCGTTGGTGGAGGAGAAGCAGCGGGCCATCCAGGACCGGCTGGTCGGCCTGGAGACCAAGCTCAAGGCAGCGCGGGGCGAGAACCGCAAGCTTTTGGAGCGGGAGCTGGCCAGGGTGTGGGAGGGCTTCGGCGAGGCGGTGCTGGAGCTGAAGGTGCTGGACCCGGCCATGGGCAGCGGCCACTTCCTGGTGGAGGCCACGGACTACCTGGCTCAGCGCATCGTGGATTTCGGCGTGACGCTGGGAGCTGGGGCTGAGGGTGGTGAAGGGCCGGACGAGACGGAGATCAGCTACTGGCGGCGGCGTGTGGTGGAGAGCTGCATCTACGGCGTGGACTTGAACCCCCTGGCCGTGGAGTTAGCCAAGCTGTCCTTGTGGCTGGCCACGGCGGCTAAGGGCAAGCCCCTCTCTTTCCTGGACCACCACCTGCGCTGTGGCAACTCCCTCATCGGGGCGCGTCTGGAGGATTTGGGCAGCTTGCCCGTTAGAAAGAAGACCAAGCCGGTGCCTGAGGAGCAGATGGCCCTCTTCGACGAGGCGGCCTTCACCCGGGACGTGAGCCTGGCCGTGGGCGGGCTGGTCACCATCCAGGAGCTGGCTAGCGACAGCGTGGAGGACATCCACCAGAAGAAGCGCATCTTCCAGGAGCTGCTGGAGATCCATCTGAAGCGGTGGCGGCAGATCGCTGACCTGTGGGTGAGCGCCTACTTTGGCAACGAGATGGCGCCCGAGGTTTACGCCGACCTAGTGCAGCGGGTACAGACGGGGAAGGGCATGTTGCCCGATGCCCAGGCCCAGCCCTACCTGGACCGCGCCCACGCTCTGTGGCGGGAGAAGCGCTTCTTCCACTGGGAGCTGGAGTTCCCCGAGGTGTTCTTCGACCGGTACGGCCGGCGGAAGCCAAATCCCGGGTTCGATGCAGTAGTGGGGAATCCGCCGTATGGGGCTCTTCTTGACAAGACGGAGAAAGATTGGGTCATCAGGAGATATTCGACAGTAGGTTGGAGAGCAGAGTCGTACATCGCATTTTCGGAGGCTGCGTTGGCATGGATACGAATTGGAGGGCAGAGCTCGCTGATCGTTCCTGATACATGGCTTAATTTGAAGTTCACTGAGAATCTGCGAACGGAACTGCTAACGGAGGCGTGGCTACGTCAAATAGTAGCTTTGCCGAACACAGTTTTTCCGGATGCTGTTGTGGACACGTCGATCTTCGTTGCCCAAAGGACCGCAGTTGATGCTGCTCGCAAGCGCCAGACTAGAGTCGTCTGTTATCCCAAGGGAACCATTCTTTCGACGCTGAATGACCCGCACAACGTTCGTAACGCTAACTCGCAGCAATGGCTACTCAATCCATATAAGATCATTACCGTTTCGGCTTCCACGACGGAAGAGCGAATCGTGGAGAACGTTAGAGCCGTTTCTTTACCGTTGGAAAGCCTTGCGAGCATCAAGTACGGCCTGAAGGCATATCAGGAAGGGAAAGGTGTCCCTAAGCAGACAAGAGAACAGGTCAATGCTAAAGCTTTCACATCTGCCCTCCGCCTCACACCCAAGTTTCAACCATTCCTTGAAGGCCGTGAAGTTTACCGCTATGAAGACACCTGGAATGAGGACAACTGGATTTTGTACGGTCCCTGGCTTGCTGAGCCGAGGACACCGGAACTCTCTGAAGGCCCTCGATTGCTATTTCGGAAAATTGTCAGCGAAACATTGGTGGGCACATATCTTGATGAACCCGCTTATAACAATACATTGCTTTATGTGATCAAGTCCCTTGACGATCGTCATAATCTTCACTTCCTACTCTCAGTGCTTAATTCCCAGCTGCTTGGTTTTCAATTCCGAATCGCTTACTCAATCAGCGAAACAGACACTTTTCCGCAAATCATGCTCAAAGACATAGCGCAACTCCCTATCCGCCGCATCTTGTTCACAACGCCGCAGGAGGAGCGGGCGCGGCTGGGGGAGATTGGAATCACTGAGGCCACTGAGTTCATTGAGCACACTGAAGGGGCTGCCTCAGTGTCATTCAGTGCCTTCAGTGCTTCCGCCTTCGGCCGATGGCTGGATGAGCGCGTACCCTCACCCCCCACCCCCCTCTCCCGGATGGGGAGAGGGGGGTGGGGGGTGAGGGCGAAGGATCCGACGTCGTCCACGACCTGCTGGCCTACCTGGCGGAGCAGATGATCGAGATGCACAAGGCCAAGAACGAAGAGGTGCGCGGCTTCCTGGATTGGCTGGCCGAATACACTGGGCTGCCCATCGAGGATTGGTCCCTCAAGACCCACCTCAAAGCCTACTACCAGCACGATTGGCCGGAGATGCGGCGTGTGCTGGACGGCAACCGCCGTCGGATCAGCAAGGTGAATGTGCAGGGACGAGAGGCATCGGAGCAGATTCGGAGGGAGTGGGAGACCTCGATGGAAAAGCTCCAGCCGCTGCTGGCCCACATCGCTGCCACCGACCGGCTGATTGACCTGATCGTGTACCGGCTGTATGGACTGACGGAAGAGGAGGTGGCGGTGGTGGAGGGGAAATCGTAGAAGGGTCCACTAAGGGGGAACTAGGGTACCGAAGCCCGAATATGGGACTCGATCTTCTCTAGCTTTGGGACCAGTTGACTCTGTACGAAGGCGTGGCTGAATTGCGCACCCTCGTATCGGCTTCGGCGGCTCTGAGTTTCGAGTTCACGATAGTCTGGATAAATCCGCCTCAGCTCACTTACTCTACCCATCGTTTGATGGCGATTATCATGCGTGTCTGAATGCAAGCCCTTGGTTGCCAGCAGCCATTCCACAAAATGCAGGGCAGTGTAGAACATGCCAGTCACTGCCCAATCAAGGTAGTCGGTCACATTGAGGTCAAGCCAATCAAGAAACTGCTTGTTATGTTCGGCCTGACGTCTGTGCACATTCTCAGACGGCATGAACGAACTCCCGAAAAGTGAATTGCGAGTCAATGTCTTGGAAAGTCACCAGTTGCTCAAGAGGCCGATCCTCGCGGTCAATCAGGTCGAAAGTGACACCCAAACCGGGGAAGCGTTGCATCAGTTTCCATTCTTTGTCGTAGATCTGATAGCGGATGTCCTCAGTTGAATTGTTGACTATTATCCAAATCATCAAACCCCAGTCCTGTGCACGAGCCATGAGCTTTTCTACGGTGGGGATACCTTCCAACATCCGCCGAAAGACCAGCATGGAAGTGCACGCATCGGGCATTACAGCTTCCTTCGCCACGGCTTCATGATTTGTTGATTGAGGGAAAAGGAAAGTATGTACAGCGTTGACCGAAGTATTTTCCCGCCAGGCTAGCACGTGCCAGTATCTCTGCTGCTCCCAAGGAGGTAGTACAGGCAAATCAACACCTTCGTGGTTTTTATCCAAGGTTTCGGGGTCTGTGGTCCAGATGGGTATTGGGATATTTGCATCCTGGCTTCTAATTCCGAACCCTATTGTGTCGCTCATTTCTCTGCTGCACCTTCGCCAATTGAGGAACGATATTTAGCCAGGTTGTCTTTCATTACCCGTATGAACTCTTCCAGTCTATCGGGCGCCACCGCAACTCTAGTTAATGCGCGTGCGCGTACCGACTCAATCTGTTCAATCTCCTCGGGTGTCTTGCCGAGCATGATGGGAGGCACCAATTCAAAAAAGGTAATGAAGAACTCGTGCTCAGTGTACTGGATTACCAGGTTGGTGGCGTAGTGGGTCGGTAGTTCTTCAGGTACGCACCACTCCAAAGGTATCCGGAGTTCTTGCACGTGTTCCCTTGCTTCATCCGTCAGAGCTTTATTCTCTTCCATCCGCGCTCTCCTTCCTATGGTGGCAGACCGAGTCCGACATAGTTATTTTACCACACACCGTGATTTCTTGCAACTACGGCAAATCCGCCGCATCGCCTTCACCACGCCGCAGGAGGAGCGGGCGCGGCTGAGGGAGGAGGGAATCACTGAGGCCACTGAGTTCATTGAACACACTGAAGGGGCTGACTCAGTGTCATTCAGTGCCTTCACTGCTTCCGCCTTCGGCCGCTGGCTGAGCGCCCGCCTGCAGTCCCCCCTCTCCCGGATGGGGAGAGGGGCACGGGGGGTGAGGGCCAAGGAGCCGACGTCGTCCACGACCTGCTGGCCCACCTGGCGGAACAGATGATCGAGATGCACAAGGCCAAGAACGAAGAGGTGTGCGGCTTCTTGGATTGGCTGGCGGGCTACACCGGGCTGCCCATCGAGGATTAGTCGCTCAAGACCCACCTCAAAGCCTACTACCAGCACGAGTGGACGGAGATGCGGCGCATACTGGACCGCAACCGCCGTCGGATCAGCAAGGTGAATGTGCGAGGACGAGAGGCCTCGGAGCAGATTCGGGGGGAACGGGAAACCTCGATGGAAAAGCTTTAGCCGCTGCTGGCCCGCATCGCGGCCACCGACCGGCTGATTGACCTGATCGTGTACCCGCTGTATGGACTGACGGAAGAGGAGGTGGCGGTGGTGGAGGGTTGAGTTGCACACTATAGGCGATATGAGCGATTCAGATCAATCATGGTTGTTCAAAGCCTGGTGAACAATGAGATCAGTTGCCGCTGCAACTGTGACCACACGCTGAAAGGGGAAATTGGATGCACCTTGTCCGTCGTAGTCGAGTCATCTTTGTGTTGGCGCTGCTGCTGACGCTGCTTTGGATACCCCGCCCGGCAGCCGCCCAGGGGGGTATCCATGTCGTGCAACGTGGCCAGAATCTGACCAGCATCGCCCGGCGCTACGGGACCACCGTCAGTGCCATCATGCGGGCCAACGGCCTCAGCAACCGCAACTTCGTGTGGGTGGGCCAGCGCCTCCGCATCCCCGGCGGTAGTAGCGGTACCAGTGGGGGAGGCGGTGTGCACGTAGTGCAACGTGGCCAGAATCTGACCAGCATCGCCCGGCGCTACGGGACCACCGTCAGTGCCATCATGCGGGCCAACGGCCTCAGCAACCGCAACTTCGTGTGGGTCGGACAGCGCCTCCGCATCCCCAGCCCTAGCAGTGGTGGTAGTAGTGGTGGTGCCAGTGGGGGAGGCGGTGTGCACGTCGTGCAACGTGGCCAGAATCTGACGAGCATCGCCCGGCGCTATGGGACCACCGTCAGTGCCATCATGCGGGCCAACGGCTTGAGAAATCGTAACTTCATTTGGGTGGGCCAGCGGCTCAGTATCCCCACCGGCAGTGGTGGTAGCTCAGGTAGCACAGGCAGTACCTCTGGACGCTGGATCGAGATCATCCTGAGCAGCCAGCGCACCATCGCCTGGCAGGGAAACAGGCGCGTGCGGACCATGGTGGTCAGCACCGGCATCTCCCGCTACCCGACACCGCGTGGACAGTTCCGCATCTACGCCAAGTATCCCAGCGTCACCATGTCTGGGCCAGGGTACTACCTGCGGGGCGTGCCGCATACCATGTTCTTCTACCGGGGCTATGCGCTCCACGGCACCTACTGGCACAGCAACTTCGGCCGTCCCATGAGCCACGGCTGTGTGAACCTGACCAGGGCCGATGCTGCCTGGCTTTACTTCTGGGCGCCAGTGAGGACCTTGGTGGTGATCCGCTACTAGTGTGCTGAGCGAATGAGGAAACGGGCTTCGCGGCTCACCTGTTGCCCCCAATGCTTCGCGCTTGGCAAAGCTCAGGCACGTTGGGTGAAATGTGCCCGACTGAATGGGAACGCAAATGAGCCTCTACCCTTCAGGGCAAACGTTGCTTTCAAGTAGCAGTGTGCTTGCACCCTTCAGGGCAATGGTGTGCTTGAGCATATTGTTGTTTGCCGCGTGTGGACCTACCCCCACTGCTGCGCCTGTTGCCGTGTCGCCCACGGCTACTCCTGCGGTAGCCGCATCCGCCACGCCAACTCTCACTTCTACGCCGATGTTGACCGCCACCCCTACGCCGAGACCGACTTCGACGCCGACGCCGACAGCCACTCCAACAGTAACAGCAATTCCCACATCAACAGTGTCACCTACACCTATCCCAACGCAAACAGCTACGCCCACGCCGAGCCCCACATCGGGCGAAGAGCGCGTTATCGCCTACTTGCGTGCTAGCGTGACCGAGGCTGATCCGGGGGACACCATCACCTTGGAGTGGCAGTCCAGTGGCGGTGACCAGGCCACACTGTATCACCTGATGCCCACCGGTCAGCTCGGTCACTTCTGGGAGGTCAAGTCCACCGGTTCAATGGACTATGTCATTGCGGCCGAGTCCCGCAACCGGGAGGGGTTCGTGCTTTTCGTCTTTGACGACGCGGGGCGCGTTGCCCAGGCGACTCTGATGGTGACCCTGCGCTGCCCTGACACCTGGTTCTTCTCCCCAGCCCCGGATGAGTGTCCTGGCAGCCCCCCCATCCTCACCGATGGGGCGGAGCAGCACTTCGAGCACGGTTTGATGCTGTGGAGCAAGGCCGAGGACAGGATCTACGTGCTCTTCGATGATGGTACGCACCTTGCCTGGAAGGCCTTCGCGGATGAGTGGGAGGAGGGCAAGCCGGAGTCGGACCCGAGCATCGTGCCGCCAGCGGGGCTTTATCAGCCGGTGCGGGGCTTTGGCCTGGTGTGGCGAGAGGAGTCTGGCATCCGCGGGCGTCTGGGCTGGGCGGCGGACAACGAGGTGGGCTATCCGACGGCCATCCAGCGCACCTCGCGGCCCAGGTACAATGTCACCTATGTCAAGGCGCTGGACGGCGGGGTGTGGGAGCTGGGGCCGGAGGGCAGCAATTGGCGTCATATTCGGTAGCGAGTGAGAAACTTGAGTCATTCACCAAGACTTCGTATCTCCTCAATGATTTGAGGAAACATGTTGGGAACCCTGAACTGGATTTCTGCGTCTATCTTATGCAGGCTGGCACAGGGAATCGAAACATCCGTGCAGCAGCCCGTTGACGTCGCTGATAGTTAGATGCTTAACCGACAGACCCACCCCAGTTTATTGAGAAGATACAAGAATTCGGCTTGGAACATGCCTGGAGAGGACAGATGGAGATGAGGAAGGTGTTCGCTTTTGTCGCAGTGCCCGGTCTGCTGTTGGTTGCCCTGGCTATGACCTCGGCTTGCAGGCCGCTCCAAGCGGCCAAGGCGATCAAGCTCGACGTCGATGACGCTGGCTATCGGGTCGAACTCAGGGAAGGTCAAGCCCTGGACGTCAGCCTGGAGGCCAACCCGACCACCGGCTACGCCTGGGAGGTGGAAGAGCTGGATGAAGGTATCCTGAGACAGTTGGAGGAGCAGGAGTTCGAGCCGCAGTCCGATCTCATCGGTGCTCCGGGCATTCAGACCCTCCATTTCCAGGCCGTAGGCGAGGGCCAGACAACGCTCAAACTGATCTACCACCGATCCTGGGAAAAGGGTGTGGAGCCCCTGAAAGCCTATTCGGTCGAGGTGGTCGTGCGCTGAGGGTAGCTGAATTACAGAGGAAGAATCTTTGAAAGTAGCCCTGCTTCGTCGTCCCTACCAACTGGAGTTGGTTGACCGTCCAGTGCCCCGTGCCGGGGCAGACGAGGTGTTGATTCGCCTCCGCGCGGCGGGGATCTGCGGTTCCGACATCCATGGCTTGGCCGGCGAGCATCCGCTGATGACCTTGCCCCGGGTGCTGGGGCACGAACTGGCGGGCCAGGTCGAAGCCGTGGGCAGCGAGGTCACGGGAGTGTCGCCTGGCGACCACGTGGTCGTTGACCCTATGCTGCGCTGTGGCCACTGTCGCCCCTGTCGTCTGGGACGCTACAACTGTTGTGAGAACCTGCAGGTGCTGGGGGTTCACACCGACGGCGGATTCGCCGAATTCATCGCCCTGCCCCAGCGGCAGGTATACCCCGTCCCCGAGGACCTCCCCTGGGAAGTAGGTGCGCTGGTCGAGCCACTGGCTGTCGGGGCCCACGGCGTGGCGCGGGCCAAGGTGACCGACAGCAACCGGGTCGTCATTCTGGGGGCGGGCACCATCGGCCTGGCGGCGTTGCTGGCGGCCAAACAGTACCAGGTCCAGGCGATCGTGCTGGACATCCTGGACTGGAAGCTGGAAAGAGCCCGGGCGCTGGGCGCGGACCTGGTGCTCAACCCCGCCACCGAGGATGCCGTAGCTGGTGTGATGGACTTCACCGATGGCCAGGGCGCTGAGGTAGTGCTGGAGGCCGCTGGTTCGCCCGCCACCGTGGCCTCCACCGTGAACTACGTGGCCTCGGCGGGCCGCATCGGGATCATCGGCATCACCGCCCAGGAGATCCCCCTTCACCAGAGTGAGTTCACCCGCAAGGAAGTGGACCTCCACTTCTCGCGCAACAGTCTGGACCAGTTCCCCCGGGTCATCCGGCGTATCACCCGGGGGGAGATTGATCCCCGCCCGCTGATCAGCCACCATTTCCCCTTCCCCGAAGTCAGCCAAGCACTGCAGATGGCCAGGGAGCGTCATCGGGAGGTGGGAAAGATCATCCTGGAGTTTGGACCTTAGTGGGGTGTATGGCCACGGTATTCGGCTTCGTGGCAGGGAGGAGAATAGATCGTGAAAAAGCGCAAGCTGGTGGCGATCATGGCGGGTGTTAGTCTGGCGATACTGGCCAGCCGCAAGTTGGAGAGGGAAGGGGTGAGACTGGAGGGCGAGTTCCTGGGCGTGCCCTATGACTTCCGGCCACCCACTCTGGGCAAAATCCGAGAGCGGTGCTGGAATCCCGATGATCCTCGGCTTCTCACCCCCCACATCTTCGGCTGGGGATGGATGGTGAACTTCTACGCCCTGGCTCAGAGTCTGGGATTGCTGCCACAACCCGGCTCTGCCCAGTGTGTGGTCAAGGGAGACAGGAGAGGGGGAAATCGGCTGATGGCAGTGCTCAGGGGTCTCGAATCTCTAAGCTGAGGTTCTTACCGTTGAGGGTGATCAGAAAACAATTGAGCACATCTCGGCCCAAGAGAATGTCCTTTGGTCGCATCCGGAGCTTCGCGACGAGAAGGCGATCTTCTTCAGCACCTACGTGTGGAAGGGGGTGCACGAGTACAGCTACCTGATTCGGGCGACGACGCTGGGGCATTTCCGGGCCATGCCGGCGGCGGCCACGCCCATGTACGAGTCCGATATCTGGGGGCGCTCGGCCAGCACTGTCTTCGAGATCGGCTCATAACTAATGCAAAAAAGCCTCCTTCTGCTGTGGTGACTAGAAGGAGGCTTTTTCGTCGGATACTGCTGGCTCACTCTTCTGCTTCGAAGGTGAAGGACAATGTATTGGTTTCTCGTTCGTTGACGATCAAACCGATCTCGACCTTCTCTTCCTCCGGCTTGTAGTCCTCCGGGATGATGAATTCGACTTTGGTGGGCTCCCATGTCGTGGCAGACCGGGCGATAGGGGAGCCATTGATGAGGATCAGGTTACCATCCTGTTTCTCGCCCAACGCCTCTCCAGTGATCGTGATCCTGGTCGCAGCCTTCCCAGCGCCTGGAGACAATCCTGTGATCCTTGGGGTGTAGGTCGTAACAAGCTTCTTGCCTAGGTAGGCTGCTTGGCCAAGGCCCATCAGAACCGTCAGAGAGGGCTCAATGTCCGGGAGGACGGGCATCTGCGCAGTGCTAATCTCCCTAACCACGCGAAGGATAAAGATGCCGATGGCGATGGCGGTCCACGTTAGCAATTGGGCCTTGCTCAAGTCCGGGAAACCCGCATCATTGGCGATTAGCTCAGCGAGACGAGGTTGCTTCACTGGCTTGGCCTCGGCCTTCTTTGTCTTCGTGATAACCCCACTGTCCACATAAGCACTTGTGATCCCTTTCGCCACCGCCATTGTCCCGGTGCTCATCCCCATGGCAATGAGGAGATTAGGCGGGATCTCTTCGAGGATTGTCCCTTCTCGAGCTACAAGGACAGCAATGAAGGAGCAGACCACGACTATAGTCCAGACAAGCCACTGCAACTTGGATGTGCTGAGCCTGTCGTCGTGTCCCTCGGCTAGCTTGAGAGGATCAGCTCGGCGCGTAACGACCCAATACAGTATCCATAACACTGCAAGGGCTGCTAGACTGATGATGTATGGCATCTTCAAGCCTCTTTTAAGGTCTTCTGATGGCTTTTCTAAAGTCCCATGAAACCCAATAATAGTATACCACAAAAAATCGAAAAAAAGCAAGCCCTTCTCAGCACCACTTCGACTGAACGGCGACATAGGCGGCAGGCGGCTCTATGCTGTTGTCATAGCGGGGCATTGTGTACCACCTCGGAGGAAGGTAACTCAACAATGCGTGGCTCTCCTGTGACTTTCTGGATGTAGGCCGGCCAATGGCCCTGCTCGCGCATTCGTTGGACCGGCGCGCGGCGATCTTCATCTGTGCCGACCACTTCGCCGTTGTGAATGGCTACGAACTGCCCTTCATGTGCCTTGAGCAGATCAGGCAGAAAGCGACGGAAAGCCTCTTGTTCTGGCTGGAAACGACGGCGTTCCTCCTGCTGCCAGGATTCACATTCTTGCCAGGCCACCAATCACCGGTAGTCTTCAATCCCGATGACCACGGCCACGGGCTTTCCCTGCTGCTCTAGGATCATAGGCCCCTGCTGCAGTTGAGCGACATCAATATCCCAGACGCGGGCGGATCGAGCCTCTCTGAACTCCAATTTCTTGACGATAGCCGCTACCTCTATCTGCCGCAAAGCTCTGTAGTGCGATTTGTCTGAATCCTCGGCAGTCACTATACCTCAGTCCCAAGATGGCATCAAGTCTTATTGACACTGGCTACGCAGCGTGTATAATCAGCATCGTTCACCAGCGGAAACTGTTTCAGATGGCGCCGAACTGTTAAGGAGGTGCAGAATGACTATTTCCGTCACCCCCCGTGGCCTGATGGCCGACAGGGAGCTCATCCCTGTGTATTCAGGGACCGTTCACTACTGGAGGCTGGAGCGAGAGCTCTGGGACCCTATCCTGGACAACGTGAAGGCCATGGGCTTCCGGATGATCTGCTCCTACATCCCCTGGGTGGTCCACGAGGTGGCACCGGGGGAGTTCGACTTCGGCGAGCAGGACCCGCGCAAGGATATTGACGCCTTTCTGTCCCTGTGCGAGGACAAGGACATCTGGGTACTGGTCCGCCCCGGTCCCCACATCAACGCCGAGCTCACCCGCTTCGGCTTCCCCGAGTGGGTGCTCATGGACCCTCAGGTGCAGGCGCGCACCGCCACCGGCTCGCTGGCCATCTTTCAGGCAGGCCACACCTCGCCCCCCAAGCAGTTCCCCATCCCCTCCTACGCCAGCGAAAGGTTTTACCAACTGGTAGGCCGGTACTTCGATCAACTGTGTCCCATACTGGTAAACCACCTGGCTCCCAACGGAGGCTGCATCGTCGGCTGCCAGACAGATAACGAGACCTGCTACTTCTTCCGCGACCGGGCCTACGACCTGGATTACAGCGATGGTGCCATCGCCGTCTACCGGGCGATGCTGCGCGACAAGTATGGCACCATCGCTGTCCTTAACAAGCGCTACGGGAGCGACTACGCCGACTTCGACGAGATCCAACCGCCGCGTGATTTCGAGGCTGCGGACAAAGCGGAGCTGCCCTGGTACTTCGACTGGGCGGAGTTCAAAGAGTACCGCATCACCCGGTCGCTGGTGCGCATCGCGCGCATGTTGCAGGAGCGGGGTATCGTTGGAGTGCCCATCTTCCACGATGTGGCCTGGCAGTTCTTCTCACCCCTGGACATGATTGACCTGGAGGCCCAACCGGAGATCGAGTGGGTAGGGATGAACCTCTATCGCAACAAGGAGCAGTACGCGGGAGCTGTGGTGCGCATGAAGTACCTGGCCGGCTCCATGAAGCTGCCCTTCGTGAGCGAGTTCGGCTCCGGTGTGTGGTCCCACCACACCTGCACCTTCGACCCCCACGACGAGGAGTTCATCACCCTGAGCGCTTTCATGCACGGCCTCAAGGCGGTGAACTACTATATGATAGTGGAGCGGGAGAGGTGGCAGGGAAGCCCTGTAACCCGCGAGAACCACCGTCGCCCTGGCTACTTCGACTTCTACCGCAAGTTCAACCGCTTCCTGGAGGACAACCGCTTCTGGGAGTTCGCCAAGATAGCCGAAGTGCTGCTCCTGCAGAACTACGACCTAGAGCGCTTCTCGGCGCTGTACTCCACCCTGAATGTGGGATTCGACTACATGCTCGGCCTCCCCATGGGCCTGCAGGTGCCGGATGTAGACCTGGGGTGGCGGTACGATGTCGCCTCCCAGCTTGCCCCCCACGAGTACGAGGTCAATGCTCCGCCCAACAGCTGGCTGGGAAGGACGACGGAAGTTCTGCGCAGTGCCCAGGCCGATTTCAACCTCTCCGACACGCACCTGCAACTGGAGCGCATCCAGCGCTACAGGGTGGCCTGCCTGTCTACCGTGGACTTCATGGACACCGCCCTTCAGGAGAAGCTGGTAACCTACATGCGCCGTGGCGGGCGGCTGGTGGTCGGGCCTGGGCTGCCCTACCTGGGCATGGACATGAAACCGGCCTCCGTCTTGGGGCGCTATCTGAGCGAACCCGGCACAGTCCAAATCGGGCGTGGCGAGCTGGTGTGGCTGGAGGAGCCGACGCTGGAGGGGATCCTGGGCGATGTGGAGATCGAGCAGCCCTTCATCCTATCAGACCCGCGGCTGGACCTGGCGGTGCATCACAATGGCGAGCGCCAGATCCTCTTCGTGGCCAACCCCACTGCTGAGGAGATCAGGGCGCGGCTGGATTTCATGGGACAGCGCTGGTTCATAGATCTGTGGAGCGAGGAGGGGGATTGGGTCAGTGAGGACGCATTGGACCTGGCCCTGCTGCCCTACACCGTGCGCATCTGGGAGGTACTGGGATGATCACGGCCACCGATCACGTCGCCATCACTGTACGGGACCTGGCAGGGGCCATCGAGTTCTTCCGCGACCTGCTCGGCCTGTCGCTCACCTGGCGCACCTACGATCACCTGGAGCACGCCGAGATCGCCTTTCTCGGCGAGGGCCCGGGGCAGATTGAGCTCCTGGCCCCCGATGAGCCCCCGGAGGGGCCTGTGGGCTCCGTCGGCCTGACGCACCTGGCCTTCCTGGTGGATGACATCGAGGCCACGCGGGCCGAACTGGAGCACAAAGGGGTCCGCTTCACCGACCAGGTCAAGTCCGCCTTTGACCTCAAGTGGATCTACTTCGAGGGGCCGGAGGGCGTGCAACTGGAGCTCATCGAGCGGCAGAAAGCGTAGGAGTCCTGAACTTGTTCGGATGGTTGAAATCTCTAGAGGCAGATCGAATATGGAGCTAAGCAAGGACGACGAGAGAGCGAAATACTATGTCAACCGAGCCCTCTTCTCTGATCACTACCTGGCCGAGCGCATGGATGCCCATCCAGAGTGGGGGGAGGACATCAGCGACGCCTTCGCCGAGTTTAAGTCCCTCTACGAGGCCAAACGAGACATCTTGGACGGCCTCAATGAAGCCATGACCGAGGCTGAGTTCATCCGGCCAGCCTTAGAGACCCTTGGCTTTGCCTACATCCCCCAGACAGGGTTTACACATGCCGGCCGACAGCTCCGGCCCGACTACGCCCTCTTCGGCGATGAGGCGGCCAAAACCGAAGCCTACCGTTTCCTGAGGGACGAGGGCAAGTTCTACCCCCGAGCCCTGGCCATCTGCGATGCCAAGTATTGGGGACGGCCTCTTGACGTCAAACGGGAAGCCGACCCCCGCGACGGGTTCAAGAACACCAACCCCAGCTTCCAGATCGTCAACTACCTGGTGGGGACGGATGTGGACTGGGGCATCCTCACCAACGGGCGGCTCTGGCGGCTCTATTACCAGAAGGCTCGCTCCCGCGCCTCCACCTATTACGAGGTTGACCTGGGACTGATCCTGGAGCGCGAAGACATCGAGGCCTTCCGCTACTTCTACCACTTCTTCCGCCAGGAGGCACTGGTCAAGGAGCCGGCCACGGACCGCAATTTCCTGGAGCGGGTCTACGAGGGTAGCGCCACCTACGCCCTCCAGGTCCAGGAGGAGCTGAAGGGCCTCATCTTCGAGAGGATCGTCCCCATCCTGGCTCAGGGCTTTGTGGCCTGGCGCCGCACCGAGCTTGGGGTCTCCGAGGAAAACGATCCCTCCCTACGCCGGATCTTCACCGCCACCCTGACTCTCCTGTACCGCCTCCTCTTCCTCCTCTACGCCGAATCCCGCGAGCTCTTGCCGGTGTCCGATCGCCTGGGCTACTATCGCTACAGCCTCACCCGCATCAAACGGGAGGCTATGGCCCGCCTCGACAGCGGACAGGCTCTAAGCGCCGTCTCTGACGATCTCTGGAACGATCTGGCGGCTCTCTTCCGCATCATTGACCGCGGCGATCCGGCCCTGAACGTACCCACCTACAACGGTGGCCTTTTCGACCGCAGAAGCCCCAAGAACGCCTTCCTGGAGGAGCACCGCATCGCCGATGCCTACCTGGTTCAGGCCCTGGACCTCCTCACCCGGCGGGACGACCCCGACACGGGGGAGCGGCGCTTCATTGATTACAAGGACCTGGACGTGCGCCACCTGGGGAGTATCTACGAGGGGCTGTTGGAGTTCTACCTGCGGATCGCCCAGGAGGACCTGGCGGCGGTCAAGGAGCGGGGCGTTGAGGTCTACAAGCCGCTTTTGGAGGTTAAGGAATCGAGGCGGCTGGGAGTGGTCCGCAAGGGGGAGCTCTATCTGGGGAACGACAAGGGGCAGCGCAAGGCCACCGGCTCCTACTACACCCCCGACTACATCGTGAAGTACATCGTGGCCACCACCCTGGGCCCGATCATGGAGGAGCGACGAGCGGCCTTGGCCGAGGCCATGAAGAAGTGTGATGCCTGTCGGAAAAAGTTGAAACACTCTAGGTCTTCTCACACAATTAAGCTCATTCGGGACGAACTGGCGACCTTGGAGCAGCGGGCAGTGAACTCCCTTCTTGACGTTAAGGTCTGCGATCCGGCCATGGGCAGTGGCCACTTCCTGGTGGAGGCAGTGGCCTACCTCACCGACCGCATCATTGACATCCTGAACCAGTATCCTGAGAACCCGGTGTTGGCCCGGCTGGCGGCCATCCGGGAGCAGATCCTGGCCAATCTGGAGGAGCAGGGCATCCGCTTTGACCTGGAGCTATTGACCGACACCAACCTCCTGAAGCGGATGGTGATGAAACGCTGCATCTACGGGGTGGACCTGAACCCCATGGCCGTGGAGCTGGCCAAGCTCTCGCTCTGGCTGGACAGCTTCACCGTCGGCGCGCCGCTCTCCTTCCTGGACCACCACCTGAAGGTGGGCAACTCCCTCATCGGGGCGCGGGTGGAGGAGGTGCGCTCTGAGTTGGAGAAGACGGCCGAGGGCCAGTACGACATGTTCGGCGGGCCCTTTGCCGGGCTGCTGACGGCCACCGAGTTGATGCGCGGGGTGGGCCTGCGCACCGATGCTACCTTTGATGAGTTGCAAGAGAGCGCCGAGCTTTACGCCGGGTTCGAGCGGGCCATATTGCCCTACAAGCGGGTGTTGGACCTTTGGGTGAGCAGGCACTTCGGCAACGAGCGGGCCGAGGAGCTTTTGCGCCTCTACGGGACCGAGGTGCTCCGGGCGGTGATGGACGAGGGCGAGGGCCCGGCTCCTGAGTACCAACAGACCGTCAAGGCCGCCCGCCAACTCCGGGAGGAGAAGCGCTTCTTCCACTGGGACCTGGAGTTCCCGGAGGTGTTCATTGACCTGGAGCGGAGCGCCTGGAAGCAGAATCCGGGGTTCGATGCGGTGGTGGGCAATCCGCCGTATGTAAATGCGAACGAACTCAATAGGATCCTTTCACCATTTGAGAAACCTTTCTGGAAAACGTGTTTTGCAGGTGCAAAGGGAGCTTATGATCTCTACATCCTTTTCATCGAACGTAGCCTCCAGATAGCTGCACAAGGCCGTCCCATAGGGTTAATCACGCCTAACAAGTATCTAGCTGCACCCTATGCAGTTGCGCTTCGTGAGCACTTGCTCAGGACTCATATGTTGATGTTGCTCTACGATGTTTCCCGTGTTCCGGTTTTTGAGGATGCTTCTGTCTATCCGGTGGTTTCAGTGATTAGGCGAGGTCCAGTTGAAGATGAAGGCTACATAGTTGCCGTGGAGAAGGTCTACGACCTTTCGATCCTGCCGAAAGTGTATCGTCATCGCAGTGATCTGCTCTCGAGATTACCGGACAACATATGGGGATTCCTGCTTTCAGATGGAGTTGCTTTGATTAGCAAAATCGACTGCGTCTCAGACCCTCTGGGTCTGGTCTGCGAAGTTAATGCTTCCACGACAGTGAGTGAGGCCGATGAGTACACTCGTGTGATAGCTGAGAGAACCGACGCCGATTTTCCCGGACTGCCGATTATTAACACGGGACTAATCGATCGCTACTCAAACAGTTGGGGGTTTGAGCCGTTGACACATAAGGGCAACCAGTTTCGAGAACCCTTTTTGCTGCTGGACCCCAACGCTGTATCGAAAACACGTACCAGCCAATATCATAGTCCCAAGCTCATCTTTGCAAAAGTAGCATTGGTAATCGAAGCAGTAATTGACTCAGTGGGCGAGTTTGCGTCGCTAAACACTAATTTTGCTTTTCCAAAGGATTACAGCTTACTTTATGTAGGGGCAATCTGTAATTCCAGACTATTGTCTTGGGTGTATGCTGAGTACTTTGGAGCGCTCCGAATGAGCGGTGGCTACTTACAATTCCAGGCACCGCAATTACGGGTGTTACCCATCCGACGCATCGAGTTCACCACGCCGGAGGAGGAGCGGGAGGAGTTGCTGGAAGGGGCAATGCTGCGGCATGAGGCCTTTCTGGAGCACGGCGAGGACGTGTCTCTGTGGGCTTTTGCCGTCGCCAGGCTGATGGAAGAGCCCGAGCAGGCCGATGTTGTCCACGACATCCTGGCCTACCTGGCGGAGCAGATGATCGAGATGCACAAGGAGAAGCAGGCCGAGGCCAAGGGCTTCCTGGACTGGCTGGCCGACTACACCGGCCTGCCCATTGACGACTGGAAGCTCAAGACCTACGTGAGGGCCTACTGGGAGCACCCCTGGTCGGAGATGCAGCGTGCCCTGCACCAGAATCGCAAGAGGATGAAGCGGGATGTGGAGGGACGCGAGGCGCAGGAGAAGATCAAGGGCGAGTTCGAGGACTCGACGGCCAAGCTCAAGCCCCTGCTGGCCCGCATCGAAGCCACCGACCGGCTCATAGATCGGATCGTGTATAGGCTGTACGGGTTGACGGAGGAGGAGATAGCGGTGGTGGAGGGAAGTAAAGGTGGCTAGCCAGTCCGTAGCAATGTGGAGCAATTGGAGGTAATGAGAATGGACAAAGCAAAACATGATTGTTCGCAGTTGAGCAGACATAGGAGGAAAAGATGTCAGAGCTACAAAGTATAGTCATAACCTCTTCTCTTACAATCTTGGGTGGATTATTGATATTCGTGATAGGCCATCAAATCATCCCGAAGTTCTTTATCGAACCCATTCACGAGCAACGTAGGCTGATAAGTGAGATCGTTGAGTCACTTTTCCAGTATGAACCCTTGTATATGAATCCAATAGATGGAGGTCAGGGAAAACTGGAACCCGATCAAAAGAAGAAAAGGGATAAAGCGTCTAAAGTGATATATCAACAATCCAGAGAGCTAAGGGCAAGAACCTATGTCATTCCGTGGTACCAATTATGGCAGTTGCTCAGACTGGTGCGCAAACAGGAAGACATTGAAGCGGCGTCCATGGAACTCAAAGGGCTGTCAAGCGGGTTCTACCGGGCCCAAGCTCTTCCAGATTTACCGAACGAAAACCAACGAAGACGAAACGAAATCAGAAAACGTTAGGTATCATGACTAATAAGGGTGAGGCGAGCGGCATGACCAAGAAGACTTTGGCTAGAGAGCTCTTGATCGCTACAGGCTTGGCTGTCGTCGCTGTTATTTTACCGTTGACTCCTACCATTGGGCTCGATGCTACATGGCAGACTTTCTTGTGGGTCTTTCTGGGTCTGTTGTGGCTCCGAGTAATCTGGTGGGCGGGCGAGACTTTGTGGTTAGAGTCGATGTAAGACCGCCCGACGATGAAGTCGTCAGGCTACGGAGCAGCGCCCCATCAATGGGCCTTTAACCCCGACAAACTGGATAGAAGCCCGATTTCATCGGGCGCCGCTTCGTAGCTGGGCGACTTTATCGCTCAGCAGTCTCGCATCGAAGTCACCGATCGGCTCATTGACCGGATTGTGTACAGGCTGTATGGGTTGACGGAAGAGGAGATTAAGGTGGTGGAGGGGCGGTCGGGGGTATAGCAGGCCCGCCCGACGATGAAGTCGTCGGGCTACCTTGACATTGTTAGATTTCAAGTTGGGTCGCGATTTCGGCGCTGGGCCCTCAAGCGACTGCTAGTTGAACGAGAGCGATTGACCAAATGCTTGACTACCAAA
>Ga0209979_1001243_pt1 | contig 28721 bp, 22 predicted proteins | sample AnhtaG_FD_183114 | JGI IMG/M metagenome (GOLD analysis project Ga0209979, IMG submission 183114) | Deep subsurface microbial communities from Anholt, Denmark to uncover new lineages of life (NeLLi) - Anholt_01485 metaG (SPAdes) (version 2) | ecosystem: Environmental > Aquatic > Marine > Oceanic... | reverse complement strand
ATCCCCAAACGGGCTCTCTCATCCAGCGGCAACATAGTTATGTCCTGGCCTTTGAAAATGATTTTGCCTTTGGTTATCCGATACTTGGGAAAACCCATTATCGCCATGAGCAAAGTGGTTTTCCCGCTGCCGTTGGGACCGAAAAGGACATGGGTCTCGCCAAGCTTCATCCCCAAATTTATGTTATGCAAAATCTCCCGCCCTTCCACCTCTACAGTTAGCTGCTCAATACATAAAGCACCATCCCCCATGTCGTACCCTCCTATTTGTTTATTTAAGCTCCATCCAATGACCAATGTTCGCTTTTAGTAAACCACCCCGCAGGGTCACTGAGATACTCGTAGGAATCGAGAAGGGCAAGATGGTGCTCCCGCTCCTCGCCCGCCAGAGTCTCATAGAACCGCTTTTCCACAGGGAGGGTGCTTTCTTCGCTTCGAGAGTGATATAAATTATAAGTCTTGATCTCCATATCCATAGCTATCTTGATAGCTTCGAGTTCAGACTCAGCCACTTTAATCTTACTACCTAGTGCTTTAGTGGCTTCGGCGAACAGAGACTTGAGCCTTTTCCCTTTCTCGGATGGTGGCTCTACATCAGGCCAGTTCTGCCCTCTCTTGAGGGCTTCATATATTTCCTCAAATTTCTTACGGTGAACGTCTTCTTCATTAGCCAGGTGCTGAAATAGCTCCTTAGCTAGCTTGTTGCTGCTTTTCTGGCTTGCCTGCTGATAGAACTCCTTACCATCCGCCTCCATTTGAATTGCAGTGTGCAGCACCTCTATCGTCCTGGCCTGTTCATTCTTCATTCATTGCCCTCCCCTTTAAAGTTCTGCCCAAGCCTATTGGGCTGTCCAGCCGCCATCAACCATCAAAGCAGTACCGGTAACAAAAGATGACTGATCACAGGCCAAGTACAAGGCGGCCTGAGCTATTTCCTCCGGCTCGCCACATCTGCCTATGGGCTCACCTTCGCAGAAGAGCTTCTCAGCTTCTAACTGGAAGCCAGTAAAGCGATCGAACATTGGCGTCTTGATGGCACCGGGACAGATACAGTTTACCCTGATGTTTTTCCTGGCATACTCCATAGCCATAGCTTTGGTGAGCAAGACTATCCCACCTTTAGAAGCACAGTAGGCAGATATATTGGTGAGGCCGACCAACCCAGCAATAGAAGCAGTGTTAATGATAACCCCACCGCCTTGCTTTAACATCTGCGGAATAGCATATTTCGAGCCCAGAAAAACGCCTTTAAGGTTAACAGATAATACCCTATCCCAGTCTGCCTCCGAGACGTTCTCAGTCGGCCCTAATGGGCCTTCAATACCAGCATTGTTATGAAGAATATCCAGCCTCCCATATTTGTCAATGGCTGTTTTTATCATTTTCTGGACATCAGCAGCCTGGGATACATCCACCGCAACAAATATAGCCTCGCCACCTTTTTCTTTTACTCGCTTCACTGTTTCCTCCCCACCCTCAACAGAATAATCAGCCACTACAACCTTAGCCCCCTCTTCCGCAAAAAGTAAGGCTGTAGCTCGACCGATACCTGAGCCAGCACCAGTTATCACAGCTACCTTATCCTTAAGCTTCATATTGCACCTCCTACTATAGATTCTTTGTTTTACTTCCCTAAGGCCTGCTTCAAATCCGTCGAACTTCTGTTTGCAAGCTTTGGCCCAGGCTACGAACTAATAAGTTCCATATCCTGACCGCAACAGACTAGAGTGCCGCCGCCAGCCTTGGTCACCGTCACTTCATTGCCGCAGACATTACAGCGATATTTTTCTCCAACCTTTTTAACAGCCATTTTCACCTCCTTAATTTTTTATAGCCAGCAGAAATCCAGAATTCACTTCAATCCTCTCTTGAGTTCCGAAAGCTGGCGCACATGCTTTTTTTCTTCATCCAATATGTTGAGGACTACTTTGCGGTCCCGCTCCTTCACCAAGTTCTGCAATTCTGTGTAAAAGAGGATGGAATCTTTCTCAGCTTGGATTCCGGTGCCAAGGGCTTCAACTTCATTGAATACCTTATCAGCCTTTTGTTGGGCCTCGGTAACATTGGAAAATACTGCGTTGTCAACTAATGATTTGAGGTAAAGCATATATTCTTCGGTGTAAGTTTCCGGAGGCTTAGCTTGCCCTAGGGAATCCGAGATGCCCTGAAAGGTATCCAGATGTTTCTTTTCTTCTCCAGCGAGATGATTATAGATGTCTTTGACATCCCTATTTCCGGTCTTATCAGCCAGAGCTTGATAGAATGCCATACCGTTCCTTTCTATGCCTATAGCTATTTCTAAGAGTTCGCTTCCTGAGAAAAAAAGAGCCATTTCAGTCCTCCTTCTTAGATTATATTTACTCGCTGAGCCTCTGGAGATAGCGGTGAGCTTTAAGGGCAGCTTTTGCCCCTTCCCCGGCAGCCACCACTATCTGCTTTTCAGGAACATTAGTGACATCCCCAGCGGCAAAAAGCCCGGGTACGCCAGTTTCATTAGCACAACTAACTTCGATTTCCCCAAAGCTATTTAGAGAAGCTATTCCCTTGAATGGCTCCGAGTTAGGGATAAGTCCGATCTCGATAAAGATGCCACCAACATCCAATTCCCTTTCCTGTTTACTTTTCAAGTCCCTTATTTTTATCCCCTTAACGCGGCTCTCCCCCTTTATCTCCAGGACTTCATGCTCCAGGAACATTGTCAAGTTGTTGGCAGCCTTCACTTTGTCGATTAGGATTTGGTCACCGGTAAGAGGAGTTAGCGATACTAAATAAACATGGCCGGCTATTTTGATCATATCCTCGGCGGCTTCCAAGGCTGAGTTGCCACCTCCAATGACGGCAACATTTTCACCCTCAAAGAGAGGACCATCACAAATAGCGCAATAGGTAACTCCTCTGCCCTTCAACTTCTCTTCACCGGGAACATTTAGCTGGCGATAGCGCTTGCCCGTGGCAATTATAGCTGCCTTAGCCTGGTAGCTTTTATCCTTATCTGTTCTCACCTCGAATCCTCCATTTGTTTGGGACAAGCTGCTGACCCTCTCCCCGGTTTTCACATCAAGGGGAAACTGCTTTACCTGCTCCTCGAATTTCTTCATCAACTCGAGGCCTTCGATGAATTGGTATCCCATATAGTTTTCGATGCCAGCAGTCCACAGAACTTGCCCTCCTATGTCGTAGCTTATAAGCAATGTATTCAGCTTTTTTCTCGCTGCATACACTGCTGCCGTCATACCGGCCGGGCCGCCACCAATAATAATCAGTTCATACATAATTTCCTTTAATGAACTAAAGACCTAATTTCTCCCTGAGCTGCCCCTCATCGAACCCGACCAGCACTTCGCCATCGAAGCAAATTGTGGGGACTGCTAGCGAATCACATTTATTCTTCATTTCCTCCCGGGCCACTTTATCCTCAACTATATTAAATTCTTGATACTTGATGCCGTTATCGTCCAGAAACTTCTTAGCTATCTTGCAATAAGGGCAAGTAGGGGTGGTGTAGATTTTAACCTCGCGTGCCATTTTCCCTCCTGAGTTTTTATTTTAATCAGTGTGCCTGCTCCCTGCCACAATTAATATAAAAAGTAAAAAGCTGCCAAAGCAATGCTTAGCAGCCATACCAAACGCCTACCTGAGAACTAGCTTTGCCTGTATCTTGTATGCCATCGGCCCCACCCACATAACCTTCCGCTATAAGGCGAGGTAAATAGAGTGGTAAGTTTGCTTAATGATACAGCAAAAGCCAACTATCCGTCAAGCAGCGGCTGTCATTGCGAGCACCTGAAAGGTGCGTGGCAATCTCTTGCCCCACCACGAGATTGCTTCGGCTGCCTAAAGTCAGCCTCGCAATGACAAAAAAGGAGTCCTGATCGAGGCGTGAAGGAATCCTTTCCTTCACGATTGAATGAAATGGGCAGCGCCGCACTGCTTCACATTTTTTCCGGAGCTGCCATACCCATGAGGCGAAGGACTTTAGCCAGGGCAATCTGAGTTGCCTGGACCAGCTTGAGGCGAGCCTTAGTTAGCGCTTCGTCCTTAGAGACAACCCGGCATTGCTTATAGAAACTGTGGAAGACGGTGGCTAACTCCTGGGCATAGTAAGGCAGGTGGTGAGGCTCGAGAGTCCCTGCCACTTGTTCTACTATTTCGGGGAGGAGTATTAAGCGGCGAATTAAGGTGAGCTCCGGCTCGGTGGTAAGCAGAGAAGCATCGCCCTGACTGCAGTCCATTCCCCGCTGTTTAGCGAAGCGAAGAATGCTGGCAATCCGAGCGTGAGCATATTGAACATAATACACGGGGTTGTCCGCTGATTGCCGCTTAGCCAGCTCCAGGTCGAAATCCATCTGGCCATCAGCAGAACGGGAGAGGAACAAGAAGCGACAAGCATCCGAGCCTACTTCGTCTATCACCTCCTGTAAAGTAATAATATCGCCACTACGCTTGGATACTTTAACTATCTCCTGTCCACGCCGCAGGGTGACTAGCTGGTAGATTATCACCTTAAGCTGCTCAGGGTCACATCCTAAGGCCTTGAGCACCGCTTTCATTCGAGGGACATGCCCCTGATGGTCAGCCCCCCAGATATCAATCACCCGGTCGAATTTCCGCTCCAGAAACTTGTTGTAATGGTAGGCAACATCAGAGGCAAAATAGGTGGGAGACCCATCGCTGCGCACCAGGACATTGTCCTTGTCTTCGCCCTGGGAGCTTGATTCAAACCAGGTGGCGTTTTCCTTTTTGGCAACATAACCCCCGCTTTGGAGTAGTTCCATAGCCTTGTCATATTGCCCGCCCTGATAAAGGCTTCTTTCTGAGAACCAAGTGTCAAAATCAACGTTTAGCAGCTCGAGGTCTTGCTTAATTCTCTGTAGCATCCTGGCAATCCCAACCTCCGTTAGTTGTGAAGCTACCTCGCTCTCGGGCAACAATAAAAATCTATCACCCTGCTCCTGAACAATTTCTTTGGCCAGGTCAATCATGTAATTACCGTAGTAGCCATCTGGAGGCATGGCAGCTTCCTTGCCCAGGCATTGGCAGTAACGCGCATAGAGGGAATGGCCAAAGTTATCTATCTGGTTACCCATATCATTTATGTAAAATTCTTTTTCTACAGCATAGCCAGAGACAGTAAGCACATTAGCCAAGGTACTGCCTAAAACGGCACCACGCCCATGACCTACGTGAAGAGGTCCGGTGGGGTTGACACTAACGAATTCAACTTGGACCCGATTACCTTTGCCTAGCTCAATATCACCATACGATTCACCGGCAGCCAGGACCGATTCCACCTGCGTACTCAGCCAGTCCTCCCGCAAGGTGAAGTTAATGAAGCCCGGCGCAGCAATCCAAATCCTGTCAATTTGGGGCGGTGGTACTATATGCTCAGAGACCTTTTCGGCTATAGCCATGGGGGACATCTTCATAGCCCGAGCCAGCTTCAAAGGGAGGCCTGAAGCAAAATCTCCGTGTTCGGGATTTTGAGGATGTTCTATAAGCACCTCGGGCAAGGCGGCTGAAGCAAGAGCACCTTTTCGCTGCGCCTCCGACACAGCTTGCTGCAAACATCTGGCCAGTTCTTGCTTGAGCATGATTAGCTCCATTCAGCGCCTCCGGACCATACTCGGCTCAATTGTTGACGTAAAGGTTGATGTTCAGCTTTCTTTAAATTGGGGTCGCTTTGAAAAAGAGTTATTGCCTCCCGCCGAGCTAACTCCAGACTGCGTAAATCGGTTAGCTTGGCAAGTTTGAGGTCGGGCAAGCCGCTCTGGTGAGTGCCGAAAAATTCCCCAGGACCTCGTAGCTCCAAGTCTTTCTCAGCCAGGGCGAAGCCATCGTGAACCTTCTCCATCAGCCGGAGGCGCTCCCTTGCCTCAGGTGAAAGCTTTTCCGAGATAAGCAGGCAATAGCCTTGTTCTTTATCTCGCCCCACACGTCCCCTGAATTGGTGGAGCTGAGATAAGCCAAAGCGTTCAGCACCCTCTACCATCATAACAGAGGCCCTGGGTACGTCAATGCCCACCTCCACTACTGAGGTTGACACTAGAATATCAAGCTCCCCGGCTCGAAAATGGCGCATTACCTCCTCTTTTTCAATACCAGGCATTTGACCATGGAGTAGTCCCAATTTTAAATCCGGGAAAACCTCTCGGGATAGTCGCTCATACTCCGTTGTGGCGGCTTTTGCCTCAAGTATTTCGGATTCTACGATTAAGGGGCAGATGATGAAAGCTTGCCGGCCATTGCTGACCTGGCGATGGAGGAAGCTGTAAGCTTTTTCCCTGTATTGTGGTTCGAGGCATTCTGTTTTCACTACCTGCCGTCCCGGGGGCAACTCATCAATAACCGAAAGGTCCAGGTCTCCATAGAGCGTCAGCGCCATGGTTCGAGGAATAGGTGTGGCTGTCATGACCAGAACATGAGGGTTAAACCCCTTTTGCCGCAGGGCGGAGCGTTGTAATACGCCAAAACGGTGTTGCTCATCTATCACTGCCAACCCTAATTTGTTAAATTCTACCTCCTTTTGAATAAGGGCATGGGTGCCGACAATAATGTCAACTTTACCCTGCTTAATTTTATCGTGCAAGCTTTCCTTCTCATTGTTGCTGAGGCTCCCGACGAGCAAAGCGATGGTAAGCGGCCCGGAGAGAAATCCTGTGTAGCATCTGATAGTTCCTTCGCCCAGCTCAGAACAAGGTTCCTGGGTGCTGGCCTGGGACAGATAGCCACAGATATTGGTGTAATGTTGCTCAGCTAAGACCTCAGTGGGCGCCATTAACGCCCCCTGGTAACCGTTGGCAGCAGCTATCAAGATAGCCAGGGTCGCAATTACGGTTTTGCCGCTCCCTACCTCTCCTTGAAGAAGACGTGACATGGCTTTTGCTTGTTTCAGGTCGGTTAAAATTTCCTGCAACACTCGCTCCTGTGCCTGGGTCAAAGTGAAAGGCAGGCAATGTAAAAATTTGCTGATAACTTCCTGGTCTATATGAAAGGCATTACCTGGTTGACCTTCCTTCCAGTCTCGTTTTCTAGCTAGCACACCTAATTGAAGGAGAAATAGCTCGTCGAAGGCTAACCTTCCTTTTGCCCTTTCCGCCATCGTCAGGTCATCGGGGTAGTGAACTTGAGCGATTGCGGCGGGAAGGTCTAGTAATTGGCAGCGGTTTTTAATCTCTGAGGGCAGGAAATCATCCAATTGCCCGGCATAGCCATCGACAGTCTCCTTGGTCCATTTCCTTACTTGCCTGGGATATAAGCCTTGAGTAAGGGGATAGACGGGAACCAGGCGCCCGGTGTGAATCAGTTCTTTATCTTTAAGCAATTCCCATTCCGGGGACTCGAATACCTTGTGTCCTCTGAACAGGCCGACTGTACCGCTAATTACTACTCTGGCATTAGTACGGAAGCTTCTTGCCAGGTAAGGTTGATTAAACCAGACCACTCTAATGTTTCCTGTCTCGTCGCCGACAATTGCCTCTGTGCCTTGCCGGTTACCCAAAGTAGCTACTCTGGCTTGCCAGATTGTGCCTATGATAGTTTGCTCTTCACCTTCTATGAGTTCAGAGACGGGTTTCCTCCGGCTGTAATCGACATAGCGTCTGGGAAAGAAATAAAGCAAATCGCCCACTGCCCTGACATTGAGCTTGGCAAATTTGTTAGCTACGCTGGGCGTGATGCCTTTGATAGCAGTTATGGGCGAGTCCAGCCCTTCTCTTCGCTCCTGGCGGGTCCTAGCTACCGCCATTTGACTACTGACTACTGACTGCTGACTACTGTTCGTTTTAGTCGCTCTTTCCACCTTATCTAACCAGCCAAAGACATTTGTTATCCAACTCTTACGCTCATCCACGCCGTAAGAGCCGTAATTGGAATTGGCCAAGTTAAGTTCATCAAAACCGCTTACAAGCTGCGGGTTATTGATACTCTGTCTGATTTGCCCTGCCTGCTTGTGAAGATACTTATCCAGGCCGCCGATTACTGCCTTATCGGTGTAACCTTTCCGGCGTTCCAGCTCAAGAACGTTTCGCAGCGAATCAATGCCTGTCACTTTCTATTCCGCTTCAAGGACGGCAACAGCCAGGACATGAGGACCAACATGAGTTCCTACCACCGGGCTTACCTTGGAACGATGGATGCGCTCTGGAGGGACTACATCCTTAAGCCGCTCGGCTAATGTCTGTAAATCATCGGGGGTAGTGGCATCCTCGATAGCCACGGCTTCTATCCGGCTGAAACCCTTGACAAAATTTACCAGAAGGTCCATAGCTTGAGTTCGGTTGCGGGAGCGAGCGATAGGAAAGGTTGCACCGTCTTTTATTCCTACGATAGGATTTACTTTTAACAAGCTACCCAGGAAAGCCTGTGCCTTACCAATGCGCCCGCCTCTTCTCAAGTATTCCAATGTATCGAAGCTCATACGAACATGCACTCTGGAAATCGCTCTCCTGACCCGGTCAGCAATTTGCTCCAAATTAGCCCCTGCCTGAGCCATCTTAGCTGCCAGGATAACTAAAAGCATTTGTGCGCCTGCTACCAACTTAGAGTCAATGACCTCAATGTGGCAATCCTTGGTAGCCATAGCCTTGCCCTGCAGCGCTGCTGTATAAGTGCCGCTGAACTTTTCAGAAAGAGTTATAGTCAGGATTTCCTTTGTTTCTTCCGCTAATTTAGTGAAAAGCTCGGCAAAATCAGCCGGGGTGGCAGTTGCGGTGGTCGGATGAATCTTACTTATTTCCAACTTATGGTAGAACTCCTCTGTACTCAGGTCAACATTATCCCGGTAGGTCTCATTGCCAAATTGGACGTACAACGGCACCACAGTAATCCCAAGCTCCTGGGCTAACTGAGGGGTAATGTCGGAACAGCTATCAGTTACAACCTTAACCACTATTCTTTACCTCTGCCAAAGCTTGATTCATCAAGTACAACGCTTTTTGTCATTGCGAGCCCCGACTTGTCGGGGCGTGGCAATCTCATTGCCTCCCACCGAGATTGCGGAGCCTGTTCCGAAGCATAAGCGAGGAATCTCGCTCCTCGCAATGACAGAGGAGGGAGCCCAATAAATTGGACTATAGCCTCTATTTTCAATTAGAAATTCCTCTTACTTGTAGCTTTGCCGCAAACATTATTCCAGGGAAATTATATAATTATAATGGGGTTGGCCGCCATAAACTACCTCGACCTCGGTGTGGTACCGGTCACGAATTTCCTGAGCTATCTCTTGAGCTTCAGCACCCTTGATTTCAGCACCGTAATAAACGGTGACTATCCCCGACTTTTCAGCTCCGGCTTTGCCTAGAGCTTCAAGGATAACATCCCCTATTTTATCAGCCCTGGCTATCAAATCTTCATCGTTCAGAATAGCAATATATTGCCCCTTTCTTATTTCCAGGCCATTAAGATGGGTCCCGCGCACTGCCCTGGTAACCTCTATGGCCCTTACTTTATTTATTGTTTCCTCCATAGTCTTGGCATTTTGCTCTAGATTCTCTTCATAATTGAAAGCAAGAAATGCCGCTATGCCTTGAGGGATATTCCTGGTGGGAATCACCTTTACTTTTTTGGAAGTTAAGGACCGTACCTGAGAGGCGGCAGACACGATGTTCTTGTTATTGGGCAGTAGAATAATGTTGTCCGAGGGTGCCGATTCCACGGCTTGCAAGAGTTCACGAACGCTGGGATTCATCGTTTGCCCGCCGGGAACAATGATTATGTTACCTAAACTATTAAGTAGCTCGAAAAACCCGTCTCCAGTAGCCACTGTTACCATAGCGATATCGACTGAAGGCATTCTTTCCCTCTGCATCTTGATGAATTCTGCATATTGGTCATCCATGTTATTAATAGTTATCTCATGCAGTTTGCCCAACTTTGTAGCATATCTCAGGATTTCACCAGGCTCGAAGCTATGGATATGAACTCTAACCAGAGTATCGTCGCCTGTAATTATCAAAGACTGTCCCTTCTTTTTGAGGTCTTTTTCGATTTTGCCTAAATTAAGATCCTGCCCCTCCATGACAAAATTTGTGCAATATCCGTAAGGCGTTTCCAGCTGGGAGGGCATCTGAGCTGCCCTGGGAACTAATTCTGTCTCGGCAACAACCAGGCGGGGCTTCCGATATTGTATCTTATGTGACTCTCCCTTGAGGAATTGAAGGGCGCCGTCCAGCAAAACGTACAAACCTTGCCCACCGGCGTCCACCACTCCGGCCTCTTTTAATACTGGTAGTAAGCTGGGCGTCCGGGCTACTGAATCCTCAGCCGATTTTACCGTGGCTTCCAATACCGAAACTAAGGTATCATCACTTTTAACTGCTTCTTTAGCAGCTTTAGATGCGTCTTTAAGTACTGTCAGGATAGTTCCCTCTACAGGATTGACAATCCCTTTGTAAGCAGTTTGTGATGCCTCGGCCAGTGCTCTGGCAAAATCCCCGCCGTCGAAATGAGTCTTGCCCTCCAGCCCTTTAGCTAAACCCCTGAAGAATTGAGCTAAGATAACCCCGGAATTGCCCCGCGCTCCCATTAAAGCACCACGAGCCAGCGATTTGGCTGCCGAAGAGACGTGGTTATCCGAATTGAGCTTTGCCTCTTCCAGGGCAAACTGCATGGTGAGCAGCATATTGGTTCCGGTATCACCATCAGGAACAGGGAAAACGTTTATAGCATTGATATCGGGGGCGCTTTTTTCCAGCCAGGCAGTTCCTGAGGCAAACATTTCCTTCAGGGTTTGGCCATCGGCTAAATCAGTTTTCATCCCACCCCTTTATCTGGGCTGATAATTGTGCTATCATTGACGCAAATTTAACAGATAGAGCAGTTTCTATGAAGTGTGAGATTTGCGGTAAAAGACCTCAATTTGGGCACAGTGTAAGTCATTCCAAAAGACGTACCAATCGAAAATGGCTCCCTAATATTCATCGCACAACAATTATGGTAGAAGGGAGCAAGAAGAAAGTCAATATCTGCACTAGATGCCTCCGCACCCAATATAAAGCAGCCCGCCCGCCCAAGCCCCACCACGAGATTGCGGAGCCTGTTCCGAGCGTAAGCGAGGAATCTCGCTCCTCGCAACGACAAATCGAGGCGTGAAGGAATCCTTTCCTTCACGATTGAAAAAGGAGCGCCATTCTGAGCCCTTCCCCCTGTGTCATTGCGAGCCCCGACTTTGCATCAACTACAAATCCACTTCAAAAAGCATCCCTCTTTCCTCAAGTCCGCACTTCTTGTAGAACTTTCTTGCTTTAACGTTTGTCTTCTCAGTGCTCACTTCAACTTCACAACATCCAAGTTGTTTACATTTCTCGATAGCAGCCAGCACCAACTGCTTACCAACGCCTTTGCCCTGATATTCCTCTGCCACAACAAGTTCATCAATTAACGCGGATGGATTTCGGTGCAGAATCGTCTGTCGAACCGTGAAGTGGATGAATCCAACTGGAGTCCCCTCCATTGCTGCGACCAAGAAATGCGAGCTAGCATCATGCAGGAGGTGTTCGCAGGTTTTGAGGGCGATTCCAATGTCAATGCCTTCAGTATTATCCATAGCATTTGTCAGGTCTTCCAGCAATTTTCCAATCGCCTGTAAATCAGATTCCGTGGCTTTTCTGACGAAAATATCTTTCATGTCAAATTCCCCAACAAGAGGCGGGGCTATTATCTAACCTGAACAAACCCAAGCAACGCAAAACCAGATGACAACTGAAATCCATATGATCAAACGGCAGACCCATTCCCTTTGTCATTGGGATTTTGAGCTTCGTTTGGCATTTGAGCTTTGGCATTGAATCCCTCGAGGCGTGAAGGAATCCCTTCCTTCACACACAAAATGGTAAACACCACAACCGCCTCTTTCTGGAATTTTTGCGTTTTGAGTTGTCATTTGGATTTTGACATTTGAGTCTGTTCAGTTTTTGCGTTTTAAGTTGTAATTTTGATTTTTAACCTTTGACTTTTGATTTTCTATGCTGTTGCTTCCCTGAGTCTTTGTAACGCCTGCCTTATCCCTTCCTTAGCCCTCTCTCTTTTGTCATTGCGAGCACCGACTTGTCGGGGCGTGGCAATCTCAGCGGCTAAACTCCAAACCCCAAAACCCAAAGGACAAAACGGAGTAGTTTTGGCATTTAACCTGCCCGCCAAGGCTCGACAGGCGGGGCATTTGGATTTCAATTGTCATTTGGATTTTGACCTTTGAGCCTGTTCAATTTTTGCGTTTTGACTTGTAATTTTGATTTTTAACTTTTGACTTTTGATTTCTACGCTGTTGCTTCCCTGAGTCTTTGTAACGCCTGTCTTATCCCTTCCTCGGCCCTGAATACGCTGTTCCCAGCCACCAGGACATTGGCACCGGCTTTAACTATGTCCGGGGCATTGTCGGCATTAATTCCCCCGTCGACTTCGAGCTCGGCACTCAGTCCTCTATCATCGAGGATTTTGCGCATATTCGCTATCCTGGGCAATGTTTCCGGGATAAAAGATTGCCCGCCGAAGCCAGGATTAACGCTCATAATGAGAACCAGGTCCACGTGATGAAGAAATTCCTCTACTGCGCCGATAGGAGTAGCTGGATTTAAGGATACTCCGGCCCTGGCCCCCAGTTTCTTTATCAACTCAATCGCGCCATGGAGATGGGGGCAGGCTTCTACATGCACGGTAATAATATCGGCGCCTGCGTGGACAAATTCGGAGATAAACCGCTCCGGATGCTCTATCATCAAGTGAATATCCAGGGGCAGGCTGGTCAAAGGGCGAATTGCAGCCACCACTGGAGCCCCGATGGTAATATTGGGCACAAAATGCCCGTCCATAACATCTACGTGGATATAATCAGCCCCGGCCCTGGTAACCTCGGCAACCTGCTCACCAAGGCAAGCAAAATCAGCAGAAAGAATCGACGGCGCCAGCTTAATCATTCTTTGATTAGCCTCTTGGCTCTTTTCAGCGCTATTCCCACCTGTTGTGGAGAGGTGCCGCCGGCAACATTTCGAGCGGCTACCGATGATTCCAAAGTTATCTTATATACATCGTCGCCGAAGAGCGGGGAGAACCTGTTGTATTCCTTCAGGCCGAGCTCCCGGAAGTTTTTGCCCTTACTCATGGCATATTCGCTGAGTTTCGTTACCACGCCGTGGGCTTCCCGAAACGGCAGGCCTTTCTTCACCAGATAATCGGCCAGGTCCGTGGCCAGGATATAATCTGCTTTCATCGCTTGAGAAATACGCTCGGTGTTTACCTTAAGCGCTTTTACCATCCCGGCAAATACTTCCAGGCTGGTATGCAACGTGTCCACGGTGTCAAAAAGCCCTTCCTTGTCCTCCTGCATATCCCGGTTATAGGCTAAAGGCAGAGACTTCATAGTGGTCAAAATGCCCATAAGGTTGCCATATACCCGCCCGGTTTTCCCCCTGGCCAGCTCGGCCACATCGGGATTCTTCTTCTGGGGCATGATGCTGCTGCCCGTAGTAAAGGCTTCGCCAATCTCTATGAAGCCAAACTCGCTCGATGACCACAGGATAAGCTCTTCAGCCAGCCTGGAAAGATGCATCATGGCGATGGCCGCCGCTGCTTCGTATTCTATGACGAAGTCCCTATCGGAAACGGCATCCAGGCTGTTGGTGCTTACCTTGTTGAAGCCCAGCTCCCGGGCGACGAATTCCCGGTCCAGGGGATAAGGAACGCCGGCTAAGGCGCCACTGCCCAGGGGCAAGACATCGGTGCGCCCCAGACAATCATGAAATCTTTCCTTATCTCGCTGAAACATATCGAAATAAGCCAGCAGGTGGTGGGCCAGAAGGACAGGCTGGGCTTGCTGCAGGTGAGTATAGCCGGGCATGATGACAGCTTTGTTCGCCTCGGCTAACTCCACCAGCGAAGTTTGCAGAGCTTTTATCTTATCAATGGTTTCCAAGATTTCCTCCTTGACGAAGAGGCGCAAATCCAGAGCTATCTGGTCATTCCTGGAACGAGCGGTATGGAGCTTGCCAGCCACATCGCCTATCTTTTCAAACAACCCCGCTTCGATGTTCATATGTATATCCTCGAGCTCGGTTTTGAATTGAAACTTCCCTCGTTCGATTTCCTTTCGAATAGAGTTGAGCCCTTTGATTATCGTTTCAGCCTCGCTCTCGGCTATTATCCCTTGCTTTGCCAGCATCCGGGCGTGAGCGATGCTTCCCTCGATGTCCTGGCGGTGTAGCCGCCGGTCGAAGGGAATAGATGCCACGTATTCCTGCACCGGTTTATTGGTGTCTTTCATCTCTCCAGAAGTCCATCTCCTGCTTTTTGGCTTCGCTTTCAGCTATTATACCTTGTTTTGCCAGTATTTTTAACAGGAGCATCTGATCACGGCTTCCATTCCGGGATAGTTAGGGATATAATTGAATCAAGAGGGATAAAAAATAAACGGACACTGGCAACCTCAAAGGAGTGAATAGATGCGTTTTCTTAGAGTCATCTACGTTATGGGTATAGCGGCTTTGATTATCGCGCTTGTCATCGTGGGCGTCGAGGCCTTCTATCCTGATCCCTCATCCTGGCAGGATTCAGCGGTACATGCTAGAAACGTATTCTTCATTGTCTTACCTTTGGGGATGGTGTTTGCTGTCGTGGGCACCTTCATTCGACACAGACTGGATATCTTCGGGGCCGGCTTGATTTTAGGCGGCATGGGGACGATGATATATGCAATTGTACCTTATAACCTGGACAACATACTGAGATTTATCGGCATTGCTGTCGCCCTGGCTGTGCTCATCTTCGTGGGAAATATGGTCTTCCTCTCCTTAAGAAAAAGCTAACGTGTTTCTCTAAACACTTATACCTTGTTTTGCCGGTATTTTTAACAGGAGCATCTGCTTGAAGCCCGAGGACACCACGCCCGCCCAGCCTTTTCGGCCGAATGTGCAGACTTGAGGTACCCCTATCTTACTCGATTATATACTCTTCAAAATGCCTTTTGGCGGCTGGGTCCTTAGCCCATATGACCAGCACACCCACCACAAAACTGAGAAGCGCCGGTGCCAGGAAGGGCATGAATGTTACCGTTAGGTCCCCCGTATAGCCGGCTATATAAGTCGCAGTTATGGGACCGAGGAACATTCCGATATCCCCCATAACACGGTAAACTCCCATAGATGTGCCCAGTTTATCTTTGGGTGCCACATCAGCGGGCCAGGCAGCGATGGAACCTTGAAGACCGGTAGCCAGACCATAGAAAGCCATGATGCCCATAAGGCCGGCTAAGCTTTCCTGCGATGGAATCAATAACACGGCAATACCACTCAAGAAGAGGCAAGCCATTATAGGTTTCTTTCTCCCCACCTTATCTGAGAGCCAGCCGGAAGGGAAGGTGCATACAGCGGTAGCAACAGCCGCCACCGTTAGCAGTATTCCAATTCTCTCCTCGGACAGGCCCAGGTTAAGAGAGGCATAGAGTGGAACAAGCGTCGAACGGACACCGGCTCTCAGGAAAAACAGTGCCAGGACCGCGCAATTCACAAGCATAAACGGGCGATTCGATAAGATACTGAGTATGTCTTTCATGCTCATTTTTAACTGTGTTGCCTGCGAAGAGTCTGCTGTCTCCTTCAAAGGTAGTGTGGCAATTAGACCAGCTAAACCAAGCACGGCATATGCGAAAAACGGCGCGCGCAGGCCAAAATGAGCGGCGGTATAGCCACCGATAGTAGGCCCGAAGGCAGTGCCCGCGAATATAAGGCCCGAATACAGCGACATATATCGACCCCTGGATTTGCCGGCGGTTACCTGCGCAACCCAGGTTGTTGCCGAAATCATGTACAGAGCAGAACCCACCCCTCCCACAATACGTGCGGAGATTAGCCAGGCATAAGTGTCAGCGAAGCCCGCCCCGATTGCCGACAGGATTATCAATACTAACCCGAATATCATATTTCTTTTCCTGCCGAAACGGTCTGCCAGAAAGCCCGCCGGAATGTCCGTCACCACGCGGGCCAGGGCAAACGCTGATACTGCCCATCCGACAAGGGCTACGGGAATAGAGAATGAAAGCGCATACTGAGGAAGGACAGGTGAAATGATACTAACACCCAGTATAACGAAGCCGGAAACCAGCGAGAGGTTTAAGATTACAAGGAGTCGCTTCTTCATTTACAAAAGACCCATTATTTGCACGTCTCACAACCTGTTGTAAATAACTATTTCGCAGGGCATGCCGGATCAGCTCAGGAAGAATCTCCGAATATATTACAATATCTGTAAAAGGTCAATCCATTGTGCTAGCTGACCACATGGGTAACATTGGCAGCATATTCCCCAGCAGCCTAGCCGAAGAACAACCACCTTGACCTTATTTAGACTGTTTTGCCCTGCTTTGCCGGTATTTTTAACAGGAGCATCTGCTTGAAGCCTGAGGACATCGCGCCTGTCTAAACTTTTTGACGGGTCGTGCAATGAGATATTAAAAGCGCATTTACAGCGGCTAATCTCGAAAAGCTTCTATTATTCAGGATGTTACAGTGATAAAATAAGTTGATTATCGTTTAGGTTGGTAGAGTATGGATTCTGAAAAATTGATTAAAGTCTTTGAAGCTTTTGTGAAGAAGGATTATGAATCCTTCTCTAGGATCGCTTGGGATGTCATTGAAGAGGAGAATAGGAAAAAACATCATCTGTTAGCCAGGCGGTTGAAACAGATATTAAGTGAGAATGGTGTATCCTCAGATATCACCACTTCTCGTCAGCTACCTCCTGCCCCTAGAGACAATGAAAAGGGGTTTCGGTTACTGGATATAAAGAAGCTATTTCTCGATTGGGACGATGTGATTCTTCTGCAGGAGACTCGAGAGACGCTTAAGCAAATTGTTTCCGAGCTGCAAAAAGAAGATGTCCTAGCAACTTATAATCTCCAGCCTAAGAGAAAAGTGCTTTTCTACGGCCCACCAGGCACGGGGAAGACTCTCACCGCTAAGGTATTAAGCTCAGTCATTGGATACCCCCTGGTGCTTGTCAGGTTTGATTCCGTTATCTCTTCGTATCTCGGGCAAACTGCCTCTAACCTGAGAAAGATCTTTGACTACATAGAAAGTGGCAAATGGGCTGTCCTATTTGATGAATTCGACATAATTGGAAAGCAAAGAGACGACCCGTCTGAGCATGGAGAGATTAAGAGAGTCGTAAATAACTTCATGCTGATGATTGAAAACTACGAAGGGGACAGCCTCATAATAGCTTCAACAAATCATGCGCACTTGCTTGACATCGGCATCTGGCGAAGATTTGACGAGATTGTTCGTTTCGACCTACCCGACAGAGAAAGGCGCCGTAAGATTTTCGAAAAATATCTGAGGGTTCTGAAAAAGGATGCAATAGACTTGGATGAGATAGTAGATAAGTCTGAGGATTTCTCCGGATCGGACATTGAGCAAGCTTGCCTCGAAGCTGTCAAAAAGGAGATCCTGCAAGGCAAGGATTCTGTAAAGCACGAGTCTATATTACATGCAGTTGTGAAGCAGAGGGAACGAATGGACGCTAGGAAGGTGTTCAAACATGAGTGAACACTTGACCCTTCCGTTCTATACGGGCGAATTCGAGAGGAGAAAACCAGAAGTAAAACATGGCTTCAAAGCACGCGATGACAGGAAATCATTTGCCGATGTTCAGGTGTATAGCCTCGCACAGATTAAGGGTGACTTCGACAAAGATAAGGAGAAGTTTAAGACGTACTTTGACCCTCGTTTGATTTTCAGAATCGAGGTTAATCAGAGTGTGAGCGAGGAAGATTATGGGAGATTCCTAGAGCGGGCAGGAATAAAGGTCATCTCCCCGTCCCCATCAGGCAAAGGATACTGGATTTCGCTTGCTGAAGATGAGACACTCGATACAATCAAAAACAAGCTTCAGCAGTACGGGGTGATAGCGAAATACAAGGCATTTGATGCCATTGAATCCTTTTCAACTATACCGCCAGAAGAAAAAATAGGCGATCAGCTTAAAGGAGCACCTCTAAAGGAGGGAGAAGAGGCATACCTAGACATTGAAATATGGAGAATGGAAGATGACAAGCTGCAGAGCTTCCTAGATGGCTTTCAAAAACTGGTGGAAGCTGGAGACGGCCGGATAACCGACAAACTTGTGACGGAATCCCTATGCCTATTGAGAGCCAGGATCAAGCATTCTCTTCTCAACGAGATAATCAAGTTACGTGAGATCAGTCGTATAGACAGACCGCCCAAGCCATACATAAATTTGAAGATGCTCTCGGTGCCACTGGAGAAACTGCAGATAGAAGGATCTCCTGCAGAAAAAGCCGCTGCCATTGCGGTACTAGATAGCGGTATCCTGTCAAATCATCCTCTGCTAGAAAAGGCCGTAGGTGATGAGATCTCCGTACCGTTACTGGGTAGTGAGAAAATTCCACCTGACAAACCGCAAGATGATGTTGGACACGGCACGAAAGTGGCAGGGCTTGCGTTGTATGGAGACATTAAGGCATGCATTGAAAACAAGGTATTCAAGCCTGAGGTCTGGATACTATCAGCTAAAGTGATGTTCAAGGAAGAGGACCCCACCGGGAATATCAGGGCCAGCTATGACGAAAGTGAGCTGCTCGAACACCAGCTTGAGAAAGCAGTTACCTATTTTGCTAGACAGTTCAGCAACTGCAAAGTTGTCAACATCTCGTTTGGAGACGCCTTCAAGAAGATGTTTGGCAATAAACGCCAGTTCCCCTTGGCAACCCTGGTAGATGAACTTGCGACAAAACTCAATGTAGTGTTCGTCATCTCGGCCGGTAATATTGACGAAAGCGTGATAAATGATACAGAGTATCCTAAATATCTCCTGGAAGAAAAAGAAGCTGTTAAGATCATAGACCCTGGCTCGTCTGCTTATGCGCTAACTGTTGGTTCGATAGCTCAAGAGTTTGGACCATCAGGTACACTCCAAGCTCAAATGCTGATTTCACCAGCTAAGACAAATTATCCTTCTCCGTTCACCTGCATAGGACCCGGGTACCGGGGAATGATTAAACCAGATTTGGTTGAAGAAGGTGGCAACATAATTAGTTCTCCCAATGATCCAACTAGGCTAGAGGACATCGGAGGAAAAATTGTAGTCCTGAATCCAAACTGGCTACGTGAAGGTAAGCTGTTCGCCATAGACTATGGAACCAGTTTCTCCACTGCCAAGGTCTCACATCTTGTGGCAAAGCTTTTCAACAGCTTTCCTGATAGCTCCCAGAATCTGATAAAGGCGTTGTTACTAACTTCAGCAGAGATCCCATCTGAGAGGCCATTCCCCCTGAATGAGATCCAACCCGATAGTCCAGATAAAGATCTTATGGAATTGTATAAGGTCTATGGGTATGGAAAACCCAACTTTGATATCGCTGCATCTTCTGAATACAACCGAGTGATATTGAAGGCTGAGAATAAGATTAAGCCAGACAGTGTTCATCTCTACTACTTCTACTTGCCGATGGAATTCATCGAAACTAGGGGATACAAAGAAATATCGGTGTGCCTTGTGTACAACCCTCCAGTGAGACGGAACAGGGTGGACTACATGGGTGTGAATTTTGAATTTCATCTCTTTGGAGACTCAGACGTAAGTGAGGTTTTGTCAGGCTACAAAAAGATCAAAATAGAAAAGGAGTCGGAGGAAATAGTACCTGAAGCTTTGAAATTAAGGGAAATCGGTCTTCACCCAGGGGTTAGGATGCGCAAGAAGGGCATTCACCAAAAGGGTACTAAGTCGTATATTGGCAAACCACGCATTAACCTGGGCAAACCTCTAGTGTTAGCAGTTGTATGTCAGGATAGATGGGTGAAGACGGAAACCTTTCAACAGGAGTATGCGGTTGTCGTTGCGGTGAAACACCAGGCTATGATAGACCTATATAACCTCATAAAGCAGCGAGTGGAAGTGGAAATAGAAGAGAGGATACGGATAAGAGGATGACTATCATGACTATGACGAAGTAGATGTTGCCTACCAGATAAGGAGCAGTCTACTTGCTGAATTCCAGGGACACCATACCAATTAGGCCTACTACAAATCCGGTATTATATCTCCAGGATGCCCTGCTCAAGGGAGCCATTCGCTCTAAAGTCACATCGGCTCAATCATTGCGTTGAACGTGTTAATGTCCAAACGCATTCCTTCGCGAAGTAGGATCCCAATGGGGTCTCTAAAAGGTTTTATATGAGGTGATGTAGAGTCGACTTCATAGACTCTCCATAGGATATACCTTTCACGTTTTTCAATGGCTTTCTCAAACTCAGCTTTTGGCCACCGAAAGCGCCCATCTCTGCCGGTAGTCGACTTAACCTCTAACCAAATGTCCTCTCCATCATCATCGACAGACAGTATATCGAAATCTGCGCCAGAATCTTGGTTTGCTACCCATACTACTCTGGACTCTGCATACCCCATATGCCTTACGCGATTCAACTCCTTCTGATATATTATCTCCTCACCACGTTGACCGACCCTGCGTTGCCACTCTTCATCAGAGGGTTCAGGTGGTGTCCAGTAAGTCGGTCCACCCCGCCCGCCACTTTTCGATGGGGGAGGTGTCCATGCACCTGAAGGTTGAAGTATGGTGACTTCAATGCTCTCAAGAGCTGGTAGAGATCTGGGCTCTCGTGTTGCGGTTGTAGTCTTTTCTTTAGATACCTGCTCCGGAGAGGGTTTGTTAGTTTCGTCGCCCTCGTCTCTCTTCTCTTGTTTACCCACAGACTTACTCAACAGTTCCGCCAATAAGATACCTATATCTTCGTCCGCGCCATATTCACTCTCATATTCCTCCTCTTCCCATTCCTCCAAGGCTTTTGATGAAGGCTGCCAAGGGATACCTTTATTATTGAGGTAAATCTCCATTTGGCGAATGGAGCGGCAACTTAGTAGCCGATAGATAGCGTCAGAAAGAGACCTTCGAAGGACTATACTATCTACGATCATGGTTGCAATGACCTGAGACAGGATATCTAAGAGTTCAGAATTACTCCTTGTCTTAACCAGAATAAGGGAGTCGCCGCGCAATGCGAAGTCTTCAGATGCACGTGTAGAATACTTTCCTATCTTATATGTCCCCTTGATTCCTTTTACAAAAGATAGGTGTTCTATTTTGCTTAACCGCGTTCGCAACCCAAAGGTGTCGATTGAAGTACGACCAAGGGCACCCTTTGACTCATATTCCCTAAGTGCTATCAAAGCCGCCGCGAATTCTGGCGAATGCATCTGCTTTAATATAGCTGACGGGTTACATCGTACTGGCGTATCCATTGGCTCCCCGATTTCAACTCTCTGTCGTTCCTGAACTGCCGTTAACAATCTAATACCAGCACTGCGGAAGAATGAGAGCGACCCTTCCTCACTTGTGTCTGCAAAAGATATCGGGATTCCCTGATCAACTATAGCACTAGCTATCTGTGGATTATCATTGATGAGTATCTGTCCATTGTGTACATCTGAAACATCGTGAAGGTTTCCTTGGCTGTCCAAGAGGCATTTGGTCCCATTTGGCAAACCTTCTGGAATACCATCTAATGCTCTATACGCTCTGCGAAGAGCTCGGCGCTCGTTTTCAGGCACGGGACCACCAGAATCTTGATATCTTTGCCCAAACCATACCAGCAGCTGCTTCCAGTGTCTTTTCTGCGGCTCTGAGCAGACTCCTAAAAAGTGGAATATGTCTCGCATCTGCCTAGACGCTACAGATATGCAGGGTACTGCGTCGAAAAATGTCTTTCTATACTTTAAACCCAGTAGTGTGTCGTCTGGGCTACTGTAGCCACCCCCGTTCCAAATGATAGGCTCATCTGAATAGTAGCCCGGGGGCAACTTTTCCATCTTCAGAGCGGAAGTTAGTGCAGCATATATGATCTCGGGTTGTTTTGGCTTATCACTAAGCATCCTCAGACCTTCAACGATGTCTTCGGCTTTTGGTCTCTCTCTACAATTTAGCCGTTTGTAAAGACTAATTCTGTTCCCTTGCACGAACAGAGCTACATCACCAAGGCAAATACTGTTCAAGCGATTCCTAATATAAATATCTACTGGAGCAGAAATCCCTCCTGACGAATCCCGTAAGAACGGTACTTGGGATAACTTCTTAAGCAGTGACCGATTTAATACTCTTCCCAATTGCTGTAAAGTACCCTCAAAACCCTCTGCGAGTTCAGGCTGGTCTTTGATCAACTGAGCATATTTCAGTATGTCTTCTGCTTCTATCCCTGCTTTGAAGCGAAAGGCTCGGGCTAAATCCATGTCCCCCGCATAATCACGATTGGGAAAGTGCAGTACAGCTTCTAATCGTTTGGCCATTCCGGCTCTTCTGGCGGTGATTCTGTACGGCGGAACCCATTCTCGTCTATGATCGCGTAGCACCGCCACTTTGCGCAATAGTGCTTTGGTGGTTCGGCCTAAATTTCCATGGACAGAGACGATGTATCGGTAGAGAGCTTCCTGCTCTTTTTCGGTTGCACCTCCAGTTTGTATTTTCTCAGCCGTGTTACGAGCCCAAGCTAGAACGTCGAACTTTCGGCAAAGTGATGTAATAGTCTTCGAAGGCAATAGCGATGGATGTAGTCTCTGACCACTAGGGACCGGGCACACCCCTGCAATGGTTGGATCTACAATCCATAACGGAGATGACGGGGATTGTAGGCTGTTGTCAGCTGCCAGAGTAGCAGGAGAACCACTTAGGTCAGTACGATTTTCTTTCGACAGTCTTCTGCTATGGCGGTCGAGAGCTCTAGTAAAATCTACTTGCGTCTCTTCATCCTTGATAGTGTCAGGGAAACCTGGGTAACAGTAGTTAGCTTCTTTGTCACCCAGTTTCGTGTGCATATCGCTTGTAGCCGCACCAAAGCATCTAAGGCGTACCAGTGAGTTAACTGTAAATATTTTTGCCCCGTATCCCCCTACCATCCTCTTAATCTCATCAACATTGGCAAGGCGTTCATCCAAGTAACTCCTGTCGGAAAAGAATCCATCAAGATCTTTCTCTGCTGGTACTATAATCTCATCTGCAGTTACAAATTCCACGCGGCCTCGGATTCGGGCACGCGTGGGCCAGCAGGGCTCAGTACTCAAGGACTCAGTTACAAGCTCTCGGTACTTTGTTATGGAAGGAGGGGCTATCTCATCTAGCGCTAGATACGCCTGATATCCGAATCTCTCAAGCCAATCCGTCACTAAAAGTTCAAGTGTGAAATCACACGCCTTCTCCAGTAGCCAATTGTTCCATGAGCTATTCTCCGCAGCTATAATTCGGGTGCGATCATTGTCAAGCTGGAAAGGTGCGTTGACGCTGATTCCTATCCCGGTATGAGAGTGGATGAGGCCTAGAGGATAGTAGAAAAGTCCAGGTTCTGAGAGATCTATTTTCCCTCGTTTCATCCGCACTGATAGTGCTAAGCGAATGCGGTCTCTGCCTGTTCGGGAGTAATTGGGAATATCGATATGCTCAAACTCTTCAGGGATGCGGACATTCTTTTGAAACTCGATCTCTTCTAACTTATGTACGTGCTTTGACGATGGGTCACTCTTTTGGCGATCTTTCATGGTGATAGTTCTATGCAGGACTTTCACATTCTTGTTGCGAGACGCTAGTACGGTGACTAGCTGTTTCCAATCCATACGCCTCTGATGGCGCTCCGAAGAGACTGTCACCTCTCGCAAACTCCTCGGGGAGTCTGGGTCAGCTAGCTTGATCAGCATCGCAGTCATATCCTCTGAAAACCTATTGAGCGCTTGAAGTTCTTTGGCAAAATCAAAGGCCTGCATATCCCCTTTGCCAGTAATGCGGTAAGGTACTTCTATGTTGATACCGGTGCGCTGGCGGGAACTGCGTTCAGATAATGGCTTCGGCAGGGTCCCCTTGCGAAGATCCAACACCGTCTGCCGACCACCTGAGCGGACCCATATCTGCTCCCCATAGATGAACAATGACCGGAGTCCGAAATTTTTTGAGCCGATACTGTTCATCTTTGCCTTTATTATGCGGTCTGACCCAGCTACCGTACCGGTACCCATCATCACACTTAGTCGGTCCCATCCAGCCCGGTCGATACACTTACCGTTTCCGGTTATGGTCACTGAGTTTTCACCGAACGATACTCGAAGCTGTTTTCCTTCAGCGTCGTATTCATTTTGAACCAACTCGACCAGAACAGCCGATGGATCATGACTGAGCACAAACTCCTTAAGTACGCTCTCAGCAATGGAGAATTGCAGAGGCAATGTATCAGCGTCAGGACGTGCCCACCTGAGTCGATGCAGGGCTTTCTTTGGTTTTCTCGTTTCTATCATCTTTCCTTGCCAGATATAATGGTCTCCTTTTTATTATTCAAAATCGAACATCACTAGTCCTAATTCCCAGGACATCATATCAATTAGACATTATTTTCTCAGAATACCACTGAGTTAACAATCACGAAAGACTTTTCTGTATTGTAACATTATATAAGTATGCTGGTCGACGAAGTCAGGCACATTCCGAATTCCAGAGATGCTAATCATGTCCACTACAATTCGGTATAATGTCAGCAACATACATAAGGGGGTCAAGAAATGAGCAATCCAAGAACCTATATGGACAAACACGGATACTTGAGATACTCCGATTCTGATTACTTAGTACATCGACGAGTAATGGAAAAAAAACTTGGTCGTCGTTTGAAAAAAGGGGAAATTGTTCATCATATAAACAGAGATAAATTAGATAATAGACCTGAAAATTTGGAATTGCTTTCACCCAAAGAGCACTTTAAGAGACACGTTGTGCCTATATTACAGGAAAGGCAGGAAGCCAAAATTATTGAAACCTGGATACCAAAAATCGAAACCCAAGCTGCTAAAGCCATTGTGATAGGCTTTGCCTGTGCAGGAGTCATTCTATTTATCGTAGGGTTAATAACCAGAACCAGACTAGCGATGTGGTATATAGGCTTGTTGTTCTTGCTGGGAGCCCTAGCTGGCTGGTTAATTCTACGGCGGGGAAAATGAGAGGGCATTATTGCTATTACCGGGGATACCATATCAATTAGGCCTGCTTTGACCTAAGAGACTTTCCAGTGTATTCTTTACATAAGCGTGGATTAAATTAGGCGTTTCAATCCTGGAGGTCTGCACCAATGGATATAGAAGACGTTACGCTCGGTAAGATAGCAGTAGCGGGTTTGTTGTTCGACTCTCTCACTCCTTATAATGCCTCGCTCGTAGATTTCAGATCTGCTACCGGTGACAGATTGGACCTTGTCATTAAAGAACATCGCGGTGCCTTGCTGAATTGGTTAAACAACTGGGGGTGTAGACACCTTTCGAAGGATCAACATCCAGTAGCTTCTGAAAGCATTTTTGATTGGTACCGAAATAACAGCGCTACTTTATTTAGCAATGATACACCTCTTTGGCGACTTGAAGATCAAGAAATTGAGGCTGCCGCTAATGCTTACGGTTCCCTTAGGGATAAGATAGGAGCTACGCATTATCGCCATGGTAATAAGTTGGAGGTCCACATTGGTCCGACTGCAGCTTCCAAGGTGTTGTTCGCCATTAGGCCGAAGGCCTTGATGCCCTGGGATGAGGCAATGCGTATTGCTTTCAAGTGTGATGGCAACCCCGAATCATATTTTGATTATCTAATGGAAATTAGAAACATTACTTTACACATCGGCGAGCTATGCAGGAATAAAGGCTTCCAAATTTACGACCTTCCCCAAAGACTAGGGCGAGAGAATTCAACAGTGCTAGCATTTATCAATGAGTATATCTGGGTTACAGTAACACGGAAGGTTAAACTTCCCTCATCAGAAACCCTCGCGCAATGGGCATCACTTGATTAATATCGCGAATTCCAGGGACACCATACCAATTAGGCCTACCATAAATCAGGTATTATTTCCCCAGAATGCCTATGACGGCCAGCTAGCGTTGCACCAAAACTCAGACTGTTACACCGCACAATGTGGCCGAGCTCCGGGGTGGTATCAACTTCCTTGCGGCAAATTTTGACAAGCCCGGCTCTCACCATTCATAATAGTGAGCAGAGCAGAGTTCGCGTACTCACTCATGGGGAGAATTAGCACATGCATATGCTTAAAGAAACAATAATTTCGCATCTGGTTAAGCCCGAGGACCTCCAGCACCACGGCACTCTATTTGCCGGACGGATGGCTGCGTGGCTGGTTGAGACCTGTTTTATCGCCGCATCCCGGTCCGTCGGGAGACCCGAGGACATAGTCTGCGTTAAGGTCCATGGGATAACTTTTGAAAGACCAGTTAACAACGGTGACATCACTGAAATCAAGGCCAGAGTCGCCTGCGTCGGTAATACGAGTATTACTGTCCAAGGTCAGGCATTCACGGGTGATAGTGAGGTTCCTGCCGCTTCAGGCATGGTTACTTTTGTTACCATCGATAAGCATGGGAAACCGTACGCACACGGCTTAAGCTTGCCACAAGAGTATATCTCGCAAAACCGTGAAATTTACGAAGAAGCGCTTAAGGTCAGAGGAAAAAGATAATTTCTCAAACCTGCGCCTAAAGCCTGAGACGGCAAATTCAACACAGGCAGGTCTTACGTTGAATATTCTAGCGTTTTGTGCAGCCTAAAGCCGCTCCCAAACGCTGGCAATGGAATTCAGTACATATTCCCCAGGGAATTCCAGGGATACCATACCAATCAGGCCTACTACAAATCAGGTATTATGTCCCCAGAATACCACGAAATCAAAGGCGTAGATGGTGAACTTTGGTTAAGAGTCAAACTTGAATAGGCTGATATCCACGCAAGTATCAAGCCTATTTATTGGGTCATTTCAAACTGCGACAGGGATGCTTAGCCAGCGAAAAATAAAACGTCCCGAGTAACCTCACTTCCTTCACCTGCCATCGTCCAGCCTGGCCTTCAGCTTACCTTGTGCTGGCCACTACCTGCACCTTTCAGCTTCCACCAAACCCAACTCTTATGCCAGGTCCCTGCTCGGCTACTCGGGACAATATTCATATTAGCACATATATAACGCAGTTGTCAAGTATTCGTATGTACTAGGATGTTAGTACCAGGTTCTCGGAATTAGCAATCCCAGGGACACCATACCAATTAGGCCTACTACAAATCAGGTATTATGTCCCCAGAATACCACCATGGTGGAATTGAAAGCACTTTAGGGACTTGAAGCGGAGTGAAGGCGGAGGGATGGCGAAGAGATGGCGAATACGCAGCAACAGATTCCTTTGACGTAGATATTCAGGCTCTGCAGCGTGGGAATCCGGCGATTATTATTTCTTTTTACTGCCACGGTCTCTCTCGGTCTGAAATGGGGTTTCTTCCTCCAAAATATCGAGGATTTTTTTCGCCGCGTAGGCTTTGTTCCGCTTGCCACCGGTAATCTCGGCTAGAATACCTTCTTCTATGAGGACCTTAATGGCTTTCTGGGCAGCGGGAAATGTCACTTTAAGATACTCCTGCACAACCCTAGTATTTAATACTGGCCTCAAGAAGATGAGTTCCACAAGCTCCACTGCCGTCGGCGGTAAACGTTTTCCCAGGCTGGTTTGATAATAAGTGCGGTGAAGGTCTAAAAGTTGGCGAGCTCGCCGGACAGCATCATTCGATTGCTCAACTACTGCCTGCAAGAAAAACTCTATCCACTGTCGCCACGCACCTCGCTGACTGACTTCCAGAAGACGGTCATAGTATTCCTGGCGATGGCGCTCAAAGAAGGCGCTGAGATAGAGCAGGGGCTTATTGAGAATGCTGCGCTGGCAGAGAAAAAGAGTAATGAGAAGCCGCCCGATACGCCCGTTACCATCGAGGAAGGGATGAATAGCCTCAAACTGGTAATGGACTAGAGCCAGTTCGACCAGTGGTGGTAATTGTGTATCGGCGTGTAGGAATTTTTCCAGGTGGTCCAGAGTTCCCATCATCTCAGAGACAGGTGGCGGCACGAAGGTAGCATCGTTTAGGGTACACCCTGGGGGACCAATCCAGTTTTGCGATTGTCTAAACTCGCCGGGCGTAGCCCGTTCCCCACGCACTCCCTCCATAAGAATAGCATGTAATTCACGTATGAGCCTCAGACTCAGAGGTAGGTCATCCAAGCGTTTCAGCCCGTGTTCCATGGCATGGACATAGTTCTGCACTTCCCTTACGTCTCTCTGCTTCTCAGCCTTGGTAGCTTCAAACAACAGCAGTTCGGAAAGCGATGATTGTGTGCCCTCAATGCGCGACGAAAGGACGGCTTCCTTCCTGATGAAAGGATAAATGAGCAGATGGGGGTTAGGCAAAGTCTCACCAAGACCGGAGAGAGTCCCCAGAGCCAGGCCAGCTTTGGATGTCAGTGATACCAGAGCATCACTCCAGTCAAGCTTCGGAGGCAGCGGATTGGGCACAAAAGCCCAGTAGCCAACGACACGCACCAGCCTGCCGGAAGGGCTATTTCGAAACAGAGCAATATCCATATTAAACGCCAGTTTAGTAAGCTTTCCCCTTATTAAACAAAATGCCCGTTTTGTTTAATAATAGCACCGGTTGTAGATAATTAGCAAGCCTTTGTACTCGTTCATATGATTAGTGACACTTTCTCCTTTCTCTGATTTTGTTGATTGTGCTTCAGAAACTCCTGTGGAGTAAGATATCCCAATGCCTGATGAGGGCGGATAGTATTATACACATTCTCCCACTTCAGCAAAGCTTGATTCAGTTCCGGTATATTGAAGTTGGCATCTGTTACCTCGTAG
>Ga0209979_1001242_pt1 | contig 28725 bp, 26 predicted proteins | sample AnhtaG_FD_183114 | JGI IMG/M metagenome (GOLD analysis project Ga0209979, IMG submission 183114) | Deep subsurface microbial communities from Anholt, Denmark to uncover new lineages of life (NeLLi) - Anholt_01485 metaG (SPAdes) (version 2) | ecosystem: Environmental > Aquatic > Marine > Oceanic... | reverse complement strand
GGTAATCACCATAGCCACGACAAACTGCCAGGAGACGCTGGTCAATGAGGAATCAGAGTGTCGAAAAAGAAGCGGAGCCACCCGATTTCGAGCGGCTCCAGGTTCAATTCAAAGCTACTGGTGAGCCATTTGAGTTAAAAGCAAGAACCTTTTCCAAGATTTTTGCATTTGTCTATTAGAAAGCGGCCAGGAGAACGGGCAGGGACATCTTGGCCTCTCTTTTGAAGCGAAATACAGCAGTTTGTTGGTTGAACGAGATGGACTTTCGTTTGGTCGCGAGCGGTGGTTGATTCGAACCGCGCGACATCTTGATCAGAAGTTAGGGTGTCTGTGTTTTGTATCTACAGAGGGATAAAAAACGCGATTTCGACTCATTAACTTGGTACCCTTGAGGTCGCGTCGTCAACCTATGAGTGTTTGAAGGCTAGTGACATGATGCAATCCAACAAGTTCACTGATTTGTTTGATATGGTCGGAAACTTAGGAGATGACATTAGTGGAAGGTTGGTTTACGTGGTGCAATTTCAACTTATTTAATTTCTTCATTAGGATATTGATCTGCGATAGTATTCCTCCTTTCGGTAGTGGCAGATTATCAGCGGTACAACCGGAGTATTACCTTTTCTGGTCGATAGACTATAGAAATTAGTCCTCTTGCTCACAATGCTTGCAGCTACACACGAATGACAACGGTTCTTCATGCATCTTGGACTTCGATAGGCTGATCGAGCTAAGATAGCTTGCCGTTGCCCTAGTAAATTATTTCGATCCTACGGAATGCCTCAGCTACTGGAACCCCTTGGCTTTGCCCTATTTTTGAATCTCTATCCTCGATTCGCTGTTTCAAAATCTCGGCATGTTGGCCTACCTGGCTAGCATGGCAGCTAAGGGCAGCTAGCTTGAGAGAGAAGGTTTCATCAACGTCGATGAAGGTGTCTGGCTCCTCCGAACCCCAAAAGTAGACCTCCCTTACTCTGTGCGGTGTAAGCCCCTCAGCTATCTGCTCTGGATAGGAGAGGCGATCGCGGGCATAGGGAAAGATGGCATCCATGGTGACAATCCCGGCAACACGATGGTCGCGGTGCCACAGGTATTTACGGTAGGGGTCAGTGGTTAGCACCACATCGGGCCGATGCTTTCTAATTAGTCGCACCAGCTCCCCGCGGAAAGCAGGGGTATCCTCCAGACCTCCATCAGGGTAGCCGAGAAAGATGACCTTGCTAACACCCAGTATTTTGGCAGCCTCCCTTTGCTCTTGCTGCCGAATTTGGGCTAGGGTCTCCGAGGTCATATTTGGGTCTGAGCTTCCTTTGTCTCCGTTGGTGCAGACGACGTATAATACCTCTCGCCCTTGCTTGACCCAGGAGGCTATGGTTCCGCCGGCGCCGATCTCGGCGTCATCGGGGTGAGGGCTGACTACCATCACTCTTGTCACCGATCCTTCCATTGATGACCTACCTCTGCAAGTGCTTTTTCGGATTGTATCACAGCAATCCTTCGGCTACAATGAAGCAGACCACCAATTGGACCGATAAAGGAAGATAATTGGTTACTATCCGCAACTTCTACCTCCATGACCTAGTTGCCTATGTTCAGCTGGTCAACGAGATAATTGACTTAGACGGGCTGGGTAGGGCTACCTCCGTAGAGCAATTGAAGCAGCGCCTAGGGCAACCGGGATATCACTTGGAGGAGGACTTGTTTCTCGCAGAGGTGGATGGCCTTCTGGTGGGCTATGCCGATATGGCGCGTGAGCTGGAGATCGGCAGGGTAATCCTCGACATTGCCGTTCACCCGACACTCCGTGGTCGGGGTATGGGCAGCAGGCTACTAGAAATTGCTATGGATAACGGCCGCAAGCTGGGGGCGAAGGTGGTCCACATCCCTATAGAACAAGGGTTGCAGGCTGGTGAGCACTTCGTTCGGAAAAGAGGCTTTCGAGTGGTGCGTCGTCAATGGCAGATGAGCCTCACCGAATATGGAGTTGGGGCCCTCCAGATTCCAAGCGGCTTTGAGCTTCGCTACTTCCTCCCCGGCGATGAGGAAAGCCTTTGCGCCCTTCAAAACCTCGCCTTCACCGGTAGCTGGGGATTTCGCCCCAATATGGTGGAAGAGATTCGTTACCTTGTGAACACCAGTTGGTGTAGCCCTGAGGGTATCCTGTTTATCAATGAGGGCCAAATAAAGGTGGGCTATTGCTGGACGATGGATCACCCTACCGACAGGGAGAAGGGACGGATCGGAATGATAGGTATAAACCCTACATATCGAGGTCGAGGATTAGGCAGAGCTGTACTAATAGCGGGAATCGAGTATCTTCGGAAACGTGGGAAGCAAGAGATAGAGCTTTTGGTGTACAGCAGGAACCAAAGCGCCAAGCGCCTCTACCAGTCGACGGGATTTAAAAGGAAAGGGACAACTTTATGGTATCAGAGGAACCTGGGCAGCTGTTAGCTCCTCATAGACGCTGAGAACTTGACGAGCTACTATGGACCAGTTATACCTAATCACCGATGGGCGTGCCGCATCTTCCATCCGCCGTATGAGCTCATCGTCGCCCAAGAGCCGTTCCAGGTGCCGGGTAAAAGCCTCAATAGAACGATCGTCTATGAGATAGCCCGTCTCCCCGTCCTTGATAATGGTCGCCAGGCCTCCTACACGCGGAGCTACTACTGGAGTGCCCGAAGCCAAAGCCTCAACAGCTACTAGACTAAAGCTCTCATGGTAGGAGGCAATTACACAGACATCGGCAGCATTGTAAAATAGTGGTATTTTATCATGCTCCACGGCACCCCAAAAGGTTGCCCTTTCTTTAATGCCTAGCTCGCTAGCCAGTGAAAGCAGCCGAGCCAATTCCCCATCACAATCTGAATCTCCTCCTACGATGAGGAGGCGCAGGTCTTTTTTATCCTCAAGGCGTGCTATGGCGCGAAGGATGATATCGATTCCCTTGAAGGGCTCGATCCTGCCTACGAAAAGCAGGATCTTAGAGTGTGTTGAAAGACCCAGCTCGCTGCGTACCTTTTCTTTGTCCGTAGGTTGAAAAAGCCCAAGGTCAACTCCACAAGGAATGACCTTAACATTATCAGGCCGTGCTCCATAGATATTTATCAGGTCATTCTTCTCCCCGGCGCTGAAGGCGATTATACAGTCGGTTGAAGCTATAACCTTTCTTTCCACCTCGATACGAAGCTCTGGCTCCATTTCAGCAGGTCGAACCCGATTCTTCACTTCCCCTAGCGTATGAAAGGTGGCAACGTGCGGTATCCCCAGTTGGACCTGGAGCTGCTCTCCCACCCACGCCGAGAGCCAGTAGTGACTATGCAGCAGGTCGTATACTACACCTTCACTGTCTAAGAAACGGCGGAGGTTTAAGGAGAACTGAGGAAGGCATTGATAGATATCCGTCTTCAATATGTTCTCCTGCTCGCCAGCCGCTATATGGATGAGACGGGCCTTCTCCCCTATCCCCATCACCTCAGACTCCATGGCGCTATGCCAGCGGGTAAATATATCCACCTCCACCCCCAGCCTTCCCAGCTCCTGGCTGAGCTGTCGCACGTAAAGGTGCATACCACCAGTATCCTTGCCCCCCAGGGGCATTAGCGGGCAGCGGTTAACGCATATCTTGGCGATGCGCATATAGTCAACTCCTCGAAATCACACAGCGGTATATAGGTACGTCCTGACCACCAAGGTCGTATTTATAGGACTCGGCACCTCGGAGAAAATCGAAGCGCTTCTTTCCCTCAAAGATGCCCTCCCTGAGACAGAAAACCTTGAGAATCAAGCCTACACTAAAGGAGGCATATTCAGGGTTGTACCCACTGTTGTATAGGTAAAGCTCATTCTCATAGTCGAAACATAGGGTGGAGGCCACTCGAGTGCCTCCCATCTCGAGGAAGAAAAGCCTGATGTAGCCTTCCTCTGCTAAGGAGTGCGCCATGGCTTCAAAGAAGCCCCTCCTTTGGTCGGTCATAAACCCCGCCTTATCACCCCCGCTTATTTCAAACAACTCAAAAAAACCCTCTAACGCCTGGCGCAGATGCTCTCTTTCAGCGATGGTATAGAAGCGGGTCGACGTCACTCGATCAAAGCGCCGCAGCTTGCGTCTGAGCTCGTGGCGATCCTTCCTCTCCAGCTGAGAAAGGTACTTTTTCCAGCTTGAAGGAAGGAAAAGCTGAGGGCTGACGTCCTCCTTCGTCACTTCGACCAGATAGTCTCTCTGCTTTGCAAGGACAGCAAAATGACTCAGGACGAGGGAGTGGGGAAGCAGTGACCGGAGATCGATAGCGTTCCAAACCATGGGTTCAAGATAATCCAAGATCTGCGAAAAAACGGTGGCTTCCTGCCCTCGACGAGCTATGAAATCCATGTAGTCGCAAACATCGCTACTGCCGATGAAGGATATGCTTTCATCTTGGCGCATCAAGGGAACGATACCAATAAGCTCAGTATCCCGCTTCACCGAGAGGAGCAGTAGTTCTCTCCCGTTGCCAAACGCCTGCCACCACGCCCTTTGCCACTGGGGGGTTAGAAAGATGTGATTTGCTGCGCAGGCTGCTAGAAGCTCGCGCCACGCCTTCTCCAAACTGTTAAAGCTCTCCGGCACAATGGAATAGCCCATCGCCTTCCAAGTATAGCATCTCTACGCTTTTATTCAAATTAAGTCTTTGACAGCCTGGCCTTTGTGCATTATAGTTCCATTGTCGGCCACGACAACCTGGGAGGTAAAATGAGCTGGCATTACGACGGAGAGATTCAAATCAATAAACTAGAGATCAGGCCCTTCGGTACTAATTGCTACATTGTGGTTTGCCCTACAAGTGGCGAGGGCGTAATCGTGGACACCCCAGGAGAGGCTTCTATGATTCTAGACCAGGCCGAGGATGTGAGGGTAAGATACATAATTATCACCCACACCCATTTCGATCACTTGGGAGCTTTTAGCGAGGTGAGGGATAAGCTCAAGGGCCTAGTAGCTATCCATCCTTTGGAAGCAGGAGACCTTCCCTCACCACCTGACTTGACCCTAGATGATGGCGATGTGGTGAACTTCGGCACGGTGAGCTTAAGGGTGCTGCATACCCCGGGCCATTCGGCGGGCAGCTTGTGCCTGCACACTGGGAAGCACTTTTTCTCTGGCGACACCCTCTTCCCTGGAGGCCCGGGTAAGACGGGGACACCTGCAGCCTTCGAGCAGATCGTTAATTCGATCACCAAAAAGCTCTTCATTTTACCCGATGATACACTAGTATATCCCGGCCATGGCGAAGATACCATCCTGGGCAAGGAAAAGCAGGAATTTGCCGTTTTTTCGAGCCGTGCCCGGACCGCTGGACTCTGTGGCGATGTGCTATGGCTTTCTTCCTGACCAAAAAGCCCGTCATGATGTTATGTGAGCCTGACCGGGGATACTGACAGGAAAACTAAATCATGGCTCCGTAAATAGTGAACGCGGTCACAACCGCCGCCATTGCTTCTACCCTTTCAAAATACAGTACACGGCGGTACAATTGCAACCAATATAGCGGTCGCATATCCTAACCCATTTTACAGGCAAAGGAGGTAGCAATGGAATGGTATGATTTGCTGTCTGACGGTTATGGACGCGTGCTCGAGTTCCTCGAGAATGTGCTTGAAGGACTTAATATGGATGATTTGAACTGGCAGCCTCGCCCAGATTGCAATAGCATTGGTTGGTTGACTTGGCACCTGACGCGTCAGCAGGACGCCCAAATGGCTTCTTTGATAGGGGAGGAGCAATTGTGGATCAAGGAGAAATGGTACGCCAAGTTCGACCGAGAACCTGACCTTCAAGATAGTGGATTCGGTCACACTCCAGAGCAGGTGACAGCATTTGAATCTCCAGATGTTCAGACGCTACTTGATTACCATCGTGCAGTACTAGAACGCTCAAAGCAGTATTTCCTTAACCTATTAAAAACTGACCTTGACCGAAAGCTTGATGAACCGTGGTTTCAGCCGTTACCTACGGTTGGCGTCCGTCTAATTAGTATCTTGGAAGACAGTCTATTACATGCGGGCCAAGTCGCTTATATCCGCGGACTACGCCAAGGCAAAGGATGGCAAAAGTACTGAGCAACACAGTCGGCAGAATCTCGTATCGCCTCTTTCTGTTCAGGGCTTAACCTAGATCGTGCCAATGTGTCCTCCTAGTCCGTCCAACCCAATTACAGCTTATCGGCGTGCCTAGTTTCTTGAGACAGATCATGCAATCCGTCGATATGTGGTCCTGCCGCACGCGAGTTGTTGTCCAACAATACGCCCTTTTGTGACCTCGGGGGCTAACCTAAGCTATGAATCAGCTATATCCTACTGTAAGTGTGGCTGGTAAAAATCCCAGTTAGCTAGAATGCTTGGACCAAAGACGTCAACGAAATCAGTGTTTGAGGCTGGCACAAACATCTCATTGCGAGCAGATATCAGTCGATGACTATCTGGAATCAAGTCATGTTGAAGCTTCTTAAGTGTGCTGCGCCAAGCGGGACGTGAGTACTGTTCCTGCTCCGGGATAAAAACCCAGAAGTAGTACGAATTGAGGGCCACAATCCGAGATATAGCAATTACTTTAGTATAGGGTACTAGCTGAGGATTGTAAGGTTTAGCGATGCGCATCATATATGGCACAATTTCCCCTGCCTCCTGAACCGATTCTGGTAGTAGACTTGCGTTGGCAGGATCTATTTTGTGTGGAATCACAAGCTGGAGAAGAAGAGTGAGGCCCATTGGTTTTTTATGACCCCATAATATGTACTGGGTACATTTGCTGAGCACGCCTGGGTCAGAATTATGAACACGAGCAGAATTGTAGATTATCTTTAGGAGCCATCGAGCTAGTTCATCAAATCTATATCGGAAACGAATGGACTCGCCTGTGCGGACAAAATGATTGAAGTACTCATCATAAAGCTCACAAATATAAGCGTCTAGCAATGATAGAGACTCATTGTTGCATTTAGCGCACACGTCCCTAATGGTGAGGTCTCCTTCTATGAATTTTTGTGCTTTCTCAAGGTATTGTACGTTATACTCCGGTGGTGGAGTACGTTTTGCCAACCCATCTGTAAAGAGATGCTCATGTGTGAACGGTCCTTGGCTACCGCAATAGGCGCATTTCTTTGTATTACTGGTTTTTATCATCGGATTTGTCAAGGATATATAGTATGTACTGGAGCTATACGGTACAGAATGAACTGAAGGAAGCCGATTAAATGTACATAATAATATGATGCTACACGAGATAGTACAGAGATTAAATATTTTACATAAAAAAGGCCATAGGTTCCTATCCTGAATACTTTACAACTAATTAATAATCGAACACCTGTTCAAAACTGGTTAATCCCTTTGCCCTGTCTAAGATAGTCCTCTGTTCTATTGATTGATCTACTTCAGATCTCATAACTTTTGAAAGGGAATAAATAGAATCAAATCTTGGGATTCTCTCATCAAAGTCGGTCAGGATTTCTCTCCCCTCATGCTCATACACATACTCTTGGATAAATTCTGAAGCTTCTTTGATGCTATTCTCGTTTTTAGGATCGATGGAGTGATAGGTAAAGGAGTAGGGAAAGGAAGCATCTTCGTCTCTAGTTCTGAACATGGTCCATGCTGTAGCCCGAACAATAGATTCACTCTTTCTACTCTTGATTTGGAGTCTCGAGTTGACCTGTAGGCAATACCGAGGAACGTGCAACGCAGTACTAATCCAACTCTTTATGCCCTCTGATAATTCTGATCCGGGTGTTTCTAGTACGAGATCTTCATATTTGATAGGCAATAGTGAATAGAGACCCGCGACATCAGCTCGGACCGCGCCTTCACTCTGTATTTGGTCTTGTATTTTGTTATAAACTCCTTTGGTGACGACCAAGGGAATTCCCGCATCGCATTTCCCAGAACTAGTGGCACAAAGAACCCTATAGTCCTGCTTAGCACCCTTGTGCACCTCAAGGCGTGTCGTTCCTATACCCCCAAGGATCATTTGAGATTTGCCTACGGGAGACAATACTAGATAGCTGTATTTTCTCTGATCCTCAACATAATCCCAGGCGCTCTCTCTGGATTGTTGACCTTCAGTAGTCCAAAAAAGACCAGGGCAACGGGGAAACCATTCGGTTATTTCGAAATCGACTAACTGCACCAGTTGGCCTTCTCGCAACTTCGTTTGTGAACGTTGGTAGAAACTTGGTCCGATTGCATCTTTCCAAAATGGTTCCTCTTGATTATATTCAAGAACCTTGCCCCTAGCTCGCTTATATAAAACTTTGCCATATTCAGGGAGATTATAGTAACCTGATATCCCGGCTACCACAGGGCCAACAATTTTCATAACCAACCCGATACCCAACTCGTTCATTGTACCCCCCCCAATAATTTCAGCCCAAACTATAACTATCCCCCAATCCACTGTCAAGTATGACATTGTTTCCTCCTGCCATTGCCCAGAAACTCCCCCCAAACGCACCAAATCTGAGAAATTTTGGATCCCTGGGGCTCAACCGTGGCTTCAGAGAGGAAGGCACTCGTGGTCTGTCCTGCACCCGATTTTCATGAGTATCGCGCATCTAGGCGGCATTGTCATATGCCGGGAAGATTAAGGGTGCAATATAGGCCCCGTAAGGTATCTGAGGTGGACACTTCGCTAGCTTGTGCAACAGGGGCAGCTTGACAAATGAAATTCAGCTAGCTAAAGTGCCCATTAACAAGTTGTGCCATAGATGCTGACGACGCACAAAGCGAGTGCTGAAAAGGGATACCGGAAAAGGCAACAAAATGAGGGTATGCGCGGAAAATTCCACATAATCACTAACCGGGGCTGGAATATTGAGGGCCATTTTAGTCAGAAAATTGACTTAGGGTGTGGAAAATGAAAGGAGTCACGTTCAATGAACCTGCGCAGTAAAGTGGAATTACGACTCCCATTATCCCAGCTTCATTACGATACATATGGGTTTAGATTCAGGTGGAATGAAATTTGGCTGGCGATTCCATACGAGCAACAACCGCTGAAATTTACAGTCGGTCATCTTCTGGAGGAATTCAAGAACAACCTCAAAGGTAAAATCACAATCTATCTTCATTGGCACCGGATTAACCCTGAAATTGAAAAGGTAGAGGTGCTCGTAGATACAAGTGTTTCCAATGAGGTTGCTGATATCACATCCCACATTGAACAGATTACATCGGAGATTCAATCTTTGGTAGTTAAGGGGGCGTTAACCCTGGACGAAGCTCGAATTGTTCTGGCTGAAAGTGGATTTGACTACAATGATGAAAAAATTCATAGGATCTTGTCTGAAATTGTCAACAATATGCCGCTACAGGAAATTCAACAAGAAGTGAAAGTACCTCTTTCAAGCCTGCAGTATGATGCGGATGGAGTCAGATTCTCGTGGGGAGGTGTCTGGTTTCAAGTCCCGGGGAACAAGTTGACGTTTGAGATTGGCCCCATTTTAAAAGACATTAAAAGCTCCCTTACTGATACCATTACCTTCAATATCGAAAAACGGTGTATCGTAAGGTGGGACAGCAACGCTTCCAAGCTGTCGGTGGGTCAAGTAACCAAAGATGTGAGCCAGGCGGATATCACCCCAGATACTCTCGAAGCTTTCAAAGAACTAAGAGGCACTATGATTTGCGATGCGATTAATGATATCGATAGAGCCATATTGTCTCTTGATGGGCTTGATGAGGTGGAATCTATATTGAAAGAATGGGGATTAGATTTAAGTAATCAAGAGATCGGGAATAGGATAATTTCCTCTATTCCTTACTGGACTCAAGAATGGCGTTTAACACAGCCGGCAAAAGACGTTCAATACAGTGCCTCTGGCATCGTGATTTCCTCAGAAGGCGGAACCGCGAGCATTCCAAGAGAAGAATTACCGTTTGAGACCGGCGATGTTCTGGATGGAATCAAGGGAATACTTGAAGGCGACATTGTAGCCATTATCCGTCAACGCGTGGGGTTTACATGGAGCGAAACTGAACAGCAGTTAACGATTGGGCGAGGAATACATGTTTCATACGACGTAACGGTTGAAGACGAGTTTCTCAGGCAACTTGAGTATTTTGATCTTGAAGTCGAACCTGCACACTGGCATGAAGCGACCCGGGGTCGACTAAAAAAGCCAGGTAAGCGACCAGATGCACGGATTGAAGGAGTTAAATATAATCCCGAATGTGTCAGGTTTCTATATGAAAAGGTAAAGCAAAAGGGAGGCAATATCTACATGACTACCAGGGACTTATGGTTTGAAATTGGCAATGTTTTGGTCTGGGAACGGCCCGAGCCCTGTAAAAGTGATGTTCCAATTTGCGAAGGGACTCAGTCTAGTAAAACAGGGGCAACCTACGTGTTTGAATTTCCGGATAAACCGGTGGCAGATTTCATACAGAGTATCTGGAGTTACGAGTTACTAGAGCATATTAGAGATCGTACAAGTGGGTACATAGTTAGAGTGATTCATGACTATAAAAATGGATTACGTAATTGGAAAGCCAATATAGAAAGCGCAATTTATTAAAGTATATAGAAGGAAGAAAGTTTTAAGGCAAAGCTCTCAACAATAATAGATTCCAAATAGCTACAAAGTATTCCGACTAGCCATCACGACAGAGAATCTTCCCTGAACAAAACGTCAGAATGTGTGAAGCGTTAGTGGGGCAGCTTCTGGTGATATACCGAACGGGTGCGCGTGCGAGATGTAGTTACAACTTTTAAACGTGAGGTTGTGCTGGTAATAAGATGAGGGGCCACCCATTATCGGGTAGCCCCCCTATAATCCGCCTTGCTGGGCTATTATAATGCAGATTTCCCATCGTGGCATCTTTTAAGCATTCATCTAGTAAAAGCGAACCATAGCCTTTCCCTTTGTAAATATTCTTAACAAGCAAATCCCATATATGTGCTCTATACTACTCCCTTTGTAATCAAGACTGGAGCATAAGGACAACTAGGAAAAGGGGGAGCACCCGCAGAGATAGAATGCTATGCTAAGTCAGTGATGTTTGAGGATAGATTGAAGTTGTATTAAACCTATGGCATTGGTATTTGTAATGCCTTGCCAACAAGAACGGATAGTTCCAGATGTGCCTGTCTAGCCTTTTGCACTACAATGTCGTCACTAGACATCATTCCGAGTAACTTGGACAATTCGGCAATCTGTGTAACAATCTCTGTCCTCAAATTATCAGCACTTTGTGGTTGTTCCATGACTAGCCTCCTGCGTGTATTGCACATTATCAAAAAGGCATCCCATTAAGCAAGCAAATCCCTTGTGTGCACTCTATCCAACATTTCCCATTTCAACTCGCAATGAGGCATCCTGACCCTCATTGCTCTTGTCACTAATGTTATATACATGGCACTTGGTTGTCAAATCTTATCTCTGAGCCCTCAAGCACTCAGAATCCTCAATCTATCAGCGCCGGCCAAGCACTCTGCCCGAAAGAAGGCGATACTTCCCCTATCTTTTTCACCTAACTCCCTCCTTGCCCCCAGGTGTGTTCAGCCGGGTGATAGGCGTAACCGGGTTATCCGTTCCAGAATGGCAGCAAACAGGTCTCTGGGCACTGCCACTTCAGCCAACTGGAAGATAATCTGCCGAGCATGGCGCACAATCCGTCCCCCCATCTTGATCAGTTTCACTTGAAGGCTACGCAACGACCAGTCGTTGATTGACTTCGGCAAGCATAGCCTACGCAAGAAGTTACCCAGATTATAGGCCAGGATGAAAAGCTGGAGCCGCACCTGGTTGGCAACAAACCGATGGCAGGATAGCCTGGTCCAGTTCAGGGCATACTTGCCCTCCTTTATCCACTGCTCGGCTGTTCCACGCCTGTTATAGAAGTCAACAACACCTTCAGGTTTGGCAGAAAGGTTGGTCACGACAAAGCCTACCCGGGGGAATAGCTCTCCCTGGTGCCACTCTACTTTAGCTACTACCCGTCTGGGGTGGTCCCAGCTCTTTGCCTGATACTGGAAGTCATGATACCAGATGGAGGGTCAACGAGCAAAAGCACTATTGATAGGTTTTTTATAGAGTTATTTCTTGTCTAGATCTTTTGCTTTCCTAGCAAGATAGGTATACACGCCCAACCCCGCTAAAAAGGCGCCGAGACCAATAGGACTACCCCATAATAGGAATAACCACAAAGACTCACTAACTTCCATTTACTCCTCCCTCCTATATGCCAGCGACTATACTCCTGGGGAGCTAGGCTGTCAATATATATGGAGGTAGGCTACCAACTAAAACCGAACAGAACCATGCAGCGGGGCGCGAGAATAGGTTGTCAGGCTCAAGGATGCGGGCAAGCCCTGTGGCAGGAGTAGCTGGACGTGTGTGCGTGCGAGATGTAGTTATAAAATTACAACGTGAGGTTGTGTTGGTAAGATAAGGGCTACCCATTATCGGGTAGCCCCCCGCAATCAGCCTGGTTATAACTTACAGCTTATAGCAGCACTCGTGAATTCTAGGTTAATAAATCTCTTCCCCGAATAGGATATGAAAATTTGACACCTTTGACGTCCACCTTGCCAGAAAGTCTTGGACTTTCTGTGAGGGGGCATCTTTTTGCATGAAATCGTCCAGGCTAGTTAAATGCACGATTCCAATATATTTGTAAGGAAGCTCCCCGGTCAAGGATCCAGTTATCTTGACCAACTCAAATTTCTTAACAGATTGGAGGCTGTCAAGTAGAGGACCTTTTTCCGAGGTAACGTAATCTTTGTATTCGTCATCAGTTACATTCGCTGCTAGATTGTAAAGAATAATATGCTTTGACATTTTATTAACTCCTTTTCAGCATAGCCTTTGGCTAGCACTCGATTCTAAAGTAACCCAATAGTATCACCTCCATTACTCATGTTCGGTAAGCATAATCCTGGGAGCTTCGCCTGTCAAGACTGTGGGCAATAAGAGAGGAGCTACCCATTCTCGGGTAGCCCCTGTAATCCGCCTGGCTGGGCCATATATTCCTAATGGAATGCATCGCGCCCAGTTGCACAATAGGCATAAATTGTGCGGCTTTCACTCAGCAAAATAGTCGCGCTATAACCCGCACAAAATAGCTCATTATAGCGCACAAATTACATAATATTGTGCAGAATTTGTGACGCACAAATGCACGCGCACAAAATTTATAGCGCGTTTTGCCTTTTTGCGCTATGCACTGTGCGGCATAAATACACCTTTCAATCAGCAAACAAACCGCGCGAAAATCGCTAAAGCGTTTATGACGAATAAAATCCAGCACAGCATTTTACGTTATATTGCATATTGCATAGCTCAAAGTGCAGAATGAGTTGCGTCTTGCCCTGGGCACAATGCACAATGCCAGCCGGCGCTAAAGAATTTGTCGGCAAAATGTCGGCGAAAGCAGGTTATGCGGCGTCGCGCGGGGACGTTACTCTCATACTCAGGTGAACAAACTGGCTTACTGTTGGCCTCTCAGAAGGAGCTTCATGATCGGGCCTATGTAGCTTAATCTCTCAATAGTTCCGTATATGCTGAAGGCCCAGAAGCAGTAGATTCTTTGGTGTTTCTGTCGTTGACAAGGTGCACCAACCCCAAAAGTGCGCAACTAGGGCTGGGTCGGGGGGACTCTCTCACTTCTCGTCTTTCCCCATCAACTTTTGTCGCTGTCGCCGGTACTCAATGATGGGCCTATCGGCCTGAATTAATTGTTCACCAATCTGCAACCTCGAGGCCTTGGGTCGTTGGGTTACCACAACCCTTCGGTCCTGGTGTGCAATCAGCAAGTTGAAAGGCATGGCAAGTCGGTTTACCAGTTCGCGTATCAATGGTGCGCCGATAAACTTCTGATAGAATCGGAGATAGAGTAAAGTATTTTCTTCATCTATGGGCACAAACGCTGCCAGTATCCGCACCTTCTTGCCAATGTGGTTCTGCCACAAATTGGGGAAGATGAATTCCAGTTTAAAATCCTTATTTGGGTCTGGGACGGGCACCTCTTCAGGTTTGCGTGGAGGTGCGCCATCGTCAAGACGGTTGTAGAAATAGACGAAAAACATATCTTCAGATACCCATTCCATGCCAGGCCCGTCCACGAGAGTACGTCCTCCACGGCCAATAGTATTGTGGTGGACGAAAGGTAAGTGCGCCACATCGAGTTGGTTCTCGATCACTCGAGAATAATGAGCCCGCCAATGGTCGCAGGTCTTAGCATAGGAGAAGTCCTCGTCTATGTCATCAAAAAAGCGCGGCGGTTTCAAGTCCGTGGGCGGGTTCTCGCCCCACCAGATCCAGATAAGATCATGAGCCTCGTAGGTGGGGTAGCTGTGGATCCCGAAGCGCTCATGAACAGGCGCATTTCTGCCATTGGCAGGGATTCTGATGACGTGTCCCGAGCGTTCATACTCGAAACCATGGAAGGGGCACTGCAGGTGACCATGGATCACCTTGCCTTTGCTTAACTGGACACCGCGGTGGACACACTTGTCGTGGAAGCAACTGACTCTGCCTGTCCCATCTCGCCAAAAAACCAGTTTTTCGCCCATGCGAATTACACCGACGGGCTTATCTCTTACTTGGCTGGAATCCATTACGACATACCAGAGGTTTGGAATCACACCAGCCTCCTTACCTCATCATGCCCAATATTTAACCCAATGATATGATACCACATATCGCTTGTGAGTCTTCCTTCTTGGGGAACAATTTGACGAAATGTGTAGTATTTTAGTATGAAAATATGATAATTCCATATTCAGAATCTATGTGCTCGTTTCACTTACGCGGAGCAATTAGCTGAGTTACTAACGAAAACACGCAAGCCGACACAATCGACGAAAAGCCCTTGAGTTTATGATAAAGGTATCGCTCGCCTGAATTGAGAAACAGTGAAATAGCTTGTCTCGAAATAATTAATAACGAATCAGGGTGTCGAAATCAGGTTTTCTGGACCCCTACATATTCAGAAGCGGTAGAAAATGAGACTCCCTAACTTCTGATCATGGTGTCAAGGTCATTATCTCCACTTACGAGTAACCATTGACAGTAGCTCCACAATTGACTACGATGTGCGCATAAATGAGAGAGGTGCAATGCGCCTAGCCAATACTGGTGCACAAGTCATGGGGCTATACAGTGGTTGCGGGGGAATGGCGCTTGGGTTCGAGAACGCTGGTTTGCGTACTGAATTGCTGGTCGAGATAGACGATGACTGCGTGAGTACCCTCAGGCTCAACAGGCCAAATTGGGAGATAATCCACGGCGACATAGAGGGCGTTGATTTCTCACAATACCAAGGGACAGTGGAAATAGTAGCTGGGGGGTTCCCCTGCCAAGCCTTTAGCTATGCCGGGCAGGGAAGGGGTTTCACAGATACCAGGGGGACACTTTTCTTCCAGTTTGCACGATGTGTTAAAGAAGTCCAGCCAGGGCTGGCCTTGGCTGAAAACGTACGCGGGCTTATCCGACACGATGGGGGAAGGACGCTCACGACAATGCTAGATACGTTAGACGAGCTGGGGTAGAAGAGGAGTGTGATCCGGCAATGACGTTGATCAAGCAATGCTACAGCTTGAAGACGATATACATTCCAAATGAGGTATGTAAATAGGAGGTCATATCATGATACCGCTAGAAGGAATCCGAGTCGTAGATTGGTCCGCATGGCAGCAGGGGCCGGTGGCCAGCATGATGTTGGGAGACCTGGGAGCAGATGTGATTAAAATCGAAGCTCGTGAAGGTGGCGACCCCGGTCGGGGAATCATCGGTACGGGTGGGAATTCGTTCAATCTCGCTGAGGGCCGCCATGCCTATATCGAAGCGCATAATCGCAATAAACGAGGCATCACTCTGGATGTAAGGAAGGACAAGGGTCGTGAAATAATATACGAGTTGGTAAAGCAGGCTGATGTCTTTGTCCAGAACTTCCGTCAGGGAGTTGCTGCCCGTTGGGGCCTTGACTATCAAATGCTTTCCGGTATTAATCATCGCCTTGTCTATGCTACAGCTTCGCCCTGGGGGCCTGACGGACCCGATAGCAAGCAGCGCGGCTACGATTACTTAGGCCAAGCACGCTCCGGTTTCATGTCGGCGGTAGGTGAGCCTGATATGCCGCCGTTGCTGGCTGCCAGTCCCATCGCTGATCAGACTGGGGCAATTATGCTAGCATACGGGGTCTTGGCGGCGTTATTTGCCCGTGATCGTCTTGGTGTAGGACAGGAAGTCAACGCGTCACTGCTTGGCAGTATGATATGGCTTCAGTGCCTTAGCATCAACACGAGCCTTCTGGCAGGATGGGAGATACCTCGGCAAGCCAAATCGCAAATATGGAATCCAGTGTATTGTCACTACAAGTGCTCCGATGGCAAGTGGATAGCATTAGGCCTTCTTCAATCAGACAGATATTGGGCGGATTTCTGCAAGGCGATGGAGCTGGAGGAACTGGAGAAAGACCCCCGATTCGAAAACCTGGTTCAGCGGGCTATCAACAGCAAAGAGCTGGTGCCAATCCTGGAATCGCGCTTTGCCTCAAAGCCCAGTGACGAGTGGGTCGAGGTTCTCCAACAAGCAGAGTTGCTATTCTGTCGCGTAAATACCATTTCCGACCTCATCAATGACCCCCAGGTAACTACCAATGACTATATCGCTGAGTATGATCACCCTGCACTGGGCAAAGTGAACATGGTGGGCTTTCCTATTCATATGAGCGAGACGCCTCTATCGGTGAGAATGCCTGCTCCTGAATTGGGTCAGCATACCGAAGAAGTGCTACTTGAATTGGGGTATTCCTGGGAGGACATCGTGAAGCTTAGAGAGGAGGAGGTTATCTAGATGACTATCTCTAGCCGAGGGCTGGAGCGTGCCTGGGAATTGTACCAAGATCGCTTACCGTATGCTCGTGTGATGGCATCGCAAGGTAAAAAGGTCATCGGGTATTTCTGCTGCTATACCCCTGTGGAACTCATGACAGCTCTAGACTTGGTCCCGTACCGGATCGGCGGACGAATAGATGAGCCTGTTAAAGAAGCAGATGCCTATCTGGAGACTTGTGTTTGCTCATACGTCCGTAGTGCTTTCGATCTGGCCATTCGTGGCGAGTACGATTTTCTACATGGCCTGGTAGTACCGCATACGTGTGATGCCATGTGGCGCATCCTTAATATATGGAAGTTGCACAGGCCATTGGACTACACCTATTTCATCGAGGTGCCTCACATGGTAGGGCCTTCCTCCTGCCAATTCTTGGAACAAGAACTGAAGCTCTTCAAGAAGAGCTTGGAGCAACTCGTAGGTAGGAAAGTTACCGATGAGGCGCTCAGAGATGCCATTGACACCCATAATCGTGCTCGAGCCCTACTCCAGGAGATATACCAGTACCGCAAAGCAGATCCTCCGCTGATTTCAGGTACGGAGATCGCCCGAGTACTGGCAGCAGGGAGAGGAATTCCAGTGGAGGAATTCAACGAGTTGCTACTTCAGGTGATACATGATATCCGGACCCGCGAAAGTGAACCCTGCGGAAAGAAGCCACGTGTGCTGATCTATGGTGGAGAGGTCGATGACCCTGCAATCATAGAGCTCATCGAGGAATGCGGTGCTGCGGTGGTAATGGATGATCTCTGCACCGGTTCACGTTCCTTCTGGGAACTAGTGAAGCCTCAAGAGAATGCCATGGAAAGTTTGGCCGCTCATTATATCGATGATATTCGTTGTCCCCGCACGTTTCGTCCAGGCAAGCCTGACGAGCGCTTCCTATATCTGGTAGACTTTGCACGAGAGTTCAATGTTCAAGGAGTCATTCTATATTTATACCGGTTTTGCGATGGCCATGCACTAGAGGCCCCTAGTCTTAAAGCGTATCTAAATCGGGAAGGCTTCCCAGTATTGCACCTGGAGGAGGAATATACTCTACTTACCAAGGGTCAACTCAGAACACGATTTCAGGCCTTTATCGAGACGCTCAGCTAGGTGACATATATATGGCAGATGACACGGATAAAAAGAAGGAAAAAAGAACCCAGAGTGCACGAAATGTCCGTCCTCTTGTAGAGTCTATGTACCTTCGTGCTCATCAGGCTAGGGAACAAGGACAGAAAGTCGCTTATTGCATGGTGATGAGCCAGTATGATGAAATACTGGCAGCAATGGACATAGTGCCAGTTTGGACAGAGAACTATGGTGGTTTGTGCGCTACACTGGGTACTGCACAGCCGTTTCTTGAGAAAGCCGAGGCAGAAGGCTACTCGAATCTGATCTGTGGCTATGCTCGCACTGGAATTGGCTTCGATGCACTCCGTGCCGAGATTGGGGAGGCTCCACAAACACCAGATGGTGGGATGCCTATGCCTGATATGCTCTTGGGCAGTAGTATTGGGTGTGATACGCGCTTTAAATGGTATCAAGCACTGGGGCATTATATGGATGTCCCCATTTATTGTATTGATGTCATCGTACCGCCCGTTAATAGGGATTTGTACGAAATAAAGGATTTCTATGTCAAATACCAGGCTGAGCAGCTCCGAGGACTGGTTAAATTTCTGGAGAAGACAACCGGAAGCCGGCTAGATCCCGATCGGCTGATGAGCATCATCCATCGTGCTGAGGAGGCGCGCCATTGGTGGTGGAAAGCTCAACAGCTATGCAGGGCAATTCCCGCGCCCATGTCGGCTCGAGATCACTTCAACATCTTCGTACCCCACCATTTTATGATCGGTGAGGAAGCCACTCTGGACTTCTATAAAGAGCTTTATCAAGAACTTAAAGACCGGGTGGACTCTGGAATAGGGGTAGTGGATAATGAGCAGTATCGATTACTCTTTGCTGGCGGGCTTCCCCCCTGGCATAGCATGGGCATCTTCAGCTATTTCGGCAGTCTAGGAGCGGTTTTTCCAGCCCAATTGGCTTACCCCCCACCGGATCCTTTTACTATCCCAGACAACATTAACGATCCCATTGAGCTAATGGCGTTGCGAAGCTTCGAACGCTTTACATACCGATGGGAACAAGCTCATAGGGGATGTGGTGATTTCTGGGTTCAACACATTTTGGATCTGGTACCAGATTTTAATATCGACGGGTTGGTAATGCATGGTGTCATGTCATGCCGGGCCACCAGCATGGGGCAGATATATTACCAGCAAGCTGTTCAGAAATATGCCAAGCTGAGGACCCTATTCATAGGGAGTGACATCGTGGATATACGAACGTACTCAGAGACTCAAACGAAAATCCAGATAGACAACTTCCTGGAGACAGTAGAGACACATAGAAGTAATAAGGTAAGAAACTGAGTCTAATGTAGCAGGAGGAGAAAGTGGCCAAAGGAGAGATAGTAATAGATGAGACGCTGTGCCAGGCTTGTGGCTTCTGCGTCGAGTTCTGTAACCGAAAGTGCATTACGATCCCTGAGAATCGCCTAGGGCCCAAAGGCTTCCCGGTGGCAGTGTTCTCCGTGCCGGAGAAATGCTCCGCCTGTGGCATCTGTGGATGGATGTGTCCTGATTTTGCCATCCAGGTTTACAAGTATGTCGAAAGCGAAGCGAAATCTGTCAAGGCAGTTAAGGAGGAATAGTCTTATGGCAGATAGGCGTTTGTTATCAGGAAATGAGGCAATCGGATGGGGAGTAATTCTCGGAGGGTGCAAAGCTTTCTTTGGCTATCCGATAACCCCGCAAAGCGAAATTCTAGAATTTCTGGCAACTGAACTGCCTAAGGTGGGCGGTGTATTCCTCCAAACTGAGGATGAGATCGCTGCTGTAAGCATGGTCTATGGCTCGTCCATGACCGGCACTCGAACAATGTCTGCCACCTCGTCCCCGGGCATAAGCTTGATGCAGGAGACAGTTTCCCTGATGGCATATTTAAAAGTGCCATCAGTAATCGTTGATGTTTGCCGGTTCGGTCCGGGCAGCGGAATGGCACAGACATCACAGACCGACTATCGGCAAGTTACCAAAGGAGGCGGGCACGGCGGGTATCGTTGTATTGTACTCGCCCCGTCATCAAGCCAGGAATGCTGTGATCTGGTACAGCTGGCTTTCTGGCTCGCCGATAGATACCGTATGACGGTTTATGTTCTCACCGATGCCACCATAGGTCAATCCTGTGAAATAGTAGATCTGAAAACCAGGGATTTCGGTATACTCCCTGATAAGGACTGGGTATTAAGGGGGCTAGATGCGCGTGGAGGGGTTCGCCAAGGAATCCACCAGCACATGTGGGACTATGTAGGTTATCACCAGGACATGAACGAAAAATATCAGGAGATCGCCGAAAACGAAATAAAGTATGAAGCTTATTGCACGGATGATGCTGAAGTGATCCTGATAGCATACGGCTACGTTTCTCGAATGGCAAAAGGAGCGGTGGACCTTGTTCGAGAAGAGGGTCTGAAAGTGGGACTGCTGAGACCAATAACCCTTTGGCCCTTCCCAACGAATATGCTCCGCGAGTTGGGCTCCCGGGTCCGTCATATACTAGTGGTGGAACACAGCTCCGGTCTTCTGGTCGAGGACGTGGAATGTGCTCTCCAAGGAAAGGTGCCGGTTCACTTACTTGGTATTTGGGGTACCCATAGGCGCGATAGTTCGGGAATTATCTATCCAGAGAGAATAGTCGAGGAGATAAAACAAATGGAAGGTGTGGCGTAACTATGAGAGGACTAAAAGCATTCGATCTTATCGGCAATATCAGGAGATATGCATAATGGGAGAAGGAGCGGTGATCAAGCAACTGGTCGTAGGTAAGCCCAAGGCAGTGCAATTGGATTTCATGCCGTTCAAATTTTGTCCTGGCTGTCATGAGTCTTTAGTTTGGCGGGCTCTCGGCGAGGTTATCGATGAACTCGACATCCAGGGCAAAGCTATTGCCTGCCTGGACATTGGGTGCAGCGGGGTATTAATGGTCGGCTTGGCCGTTGATGGTCTCCACTGCCTTCACGGACGTTCCACTGCCGTAGCGGCAGGTGTCAAGCGCGTGCTGCCTCAGGCGATTTGTTTCAATATTGGAGGCGACGGCTCTTTGGGTGCTATTGGCGTAGGACACGTGGTTAACGTTATGATGCGCTCCGATCCCATAACGACCATCTTTCTTAACAACTCCGGATATGGCATGACCGGAGGGCAAGTTGCTCCCACCTCGCTTATTGGGTTGCGAACTACTACGACTCCTGAAGGCCGCGATGTGCAAAGCGCTGGATTCCCTCTCCACCTAAGCGAGATCGCTGCCACCATGCTAGGTACTGCCTATGTGTCTCGAGTGAGCGTGCACACGCCGGCCAACTACCAGAAGGCCAGGAAAGCGATCAAGACCGCTTTCCAGAAACAGATGGATGGAGTGGGCTATAGTTTAGTGGAAATTCTCTGCGCCTGCCCCCCCAACTGGGGCCTGAGTCCGCTAGCTGCCAATAGTTTCGTAGAAGAGAAACTCATCGGCGAGTTCCCACTCGGAGAGTTTAAGAATGTAGACAAAATAGAGTATACGGTCGACCCGGAAATCAACAGAGTAGGCCGTGTCAAACGCGGATAATCGGGGGTGATCAGTGCAAGAAAAGGATCCAAATCGCTTTTCGGTTCTTATGAGCGGCCTTGGAGGTCAGGGGTTGCTTACCATGGGCAAGGTCTTGGCACAAGCGGGTAGCTCACACTATCGATATGTGACTTACCATCCGAATTATGGTCCTTCTATGCGCGGAGGTGAATGCGAGTGCACAGTGACGTTGTGCAATAAAGAGAACACCTCTATTGCGTCTAGGAATCCCTCGGCCGCCATCCTAATGGGGGCCGGAGCCTGGATGCTGCACGAAGCACAAGTTAAACCGGGGGGGCTATTGCTAGTGGACAGCTCAATTGTTGCTGAGCGGACTACTCGGGACGATGTGACGGTGCACTATATACCGGCAACACAGATGGCCCTCGAGCTAGGCGCAGCTATGGTATCTAATCTGATCCTACTCGGTGCCTACTTAGAGACAACCAAAGCTCTGCCCCTCGAGGCGATTGAGAAAGCCCTTAAGGACAAGTATACAGGAACCAAGGGAGAGCGTTTTCTTCCCATCGATCTAGAGGCTATCAAGCTTGGGGCCAAGTTCATAACCGATTCATAAACTGGAGGGAGACATGGGACCTAAGATCGTTTGCACTATGCCGATTCTGAGTACTCCCTACCACGATGAAGTTGCCGAGAGTCTGGGTGGCGAGATAATAAGAGTACAGTGCGCCACCGAAGAAGAAGTCATAAATGCCTGTCATGATGCTGATGCAGCGATGGGGGCAATAGAGCCCTTTAGCAAACGGGTCATCGACGAACTTGATAAATGCCAAATAATAGCCCAGTTTTCTGTTGGCCATGACCATGTTGACGTTGGGGCAGCTACTGAGCGTGGCATCATTGTTGCCAATGTTCCTGATTATTGTATCGATGAGGTATCTGAACAAGCCCTTTCATTCATACTCGCCCTCAATCGCAAGATATTTCGCCTCGATAAGGCAGCGCGGGATGGCAAGTGGACACGGGATGCTATGGGAATAGTGTTCCCGCTGTCCAATATCCGAGGACAGACACTAGGGCTGGTAGGCTTCGGTCGTATCGCTCGTGCGCTGGCATCCAAAGCGCACGCTTTGGGTATGAATATAATCACCTATGACCCCTACATTCCAGTAGACATAGTCCAAGAGCAAGGGGCCGAGCTAGTAGATTTGAACCAACTCCTCGCCAATTCGGATTTCGTTTCCGTTCATGTACCATATACAGAGGAGAATCACCACCTATTCGGTTTGGAGCAGTTCAAAGAGATGAAATCCAATGCGTACTTTATAAACACTGGACGTGGTGGACTGGTGGATGAGGCTGCCCTTCATACAGCTCTCACCGAAGGTTATATCCAGGGAGCAGCCATCGACGTAATGGAGGAAGAGCCACCCGACTCCAATAATCCGCTATTCGGACTGGACAACATCATTATTACCCCTCATACGGGAGCAATGTCCAATACCTCAATGTCGGAGTTAATGCGGCGGCCCATCGAGGAGGTGGCCCGCGTCTTTAGAGGTCAGTGGCCCAATGGCTTTGTGAACCCTGAGGTTAAAGAGCGTTTCATCGCCCGCTGGGGAAAGACTATGGAATAATCAGCCGCAGAGCCAGCAGGGAAGAGTCTCATGTAGGGTTTAAGTCATGATGATGTGTGTTATTAAAAGCGGAACCAACGAGGATTGCTTTGTTAAAAGGGTAGTGGACTACTGGCTACGCAGGACGCAAGAGTTGTTGTAGAGGGTGGAAAGCCAACAAAGGCTCATTTCACACAGACATCACACCTACATCACAGATATTACGTCAAATGACATTAAATTGTAGAATGTGCCCGGTCGAGGGTCTTGTTGGTGACTCATTGACTAGTTAAAATTGAGGAGCGAGAAAGACAACAAGTCAGTGTATTGAAAGTGAGGTTTTCTGCCCTTTCAGCTTCGAGAATTACCCTCAATAACTTCTAATCGAGGTGGCGCAGGCTATGGTACCCAATGTTTCCTGTTCCCCATTGAACGACACGATAAGTCATAACGTTAAACCTCCAGGTAACATTTCAATTCACAATGAGGCATCCTCACCTTCATTGCTCTTGTTACTAGTAATAAATGGTAAAATTACTAAACAAAAAACTCGAGCCCAGGCATTACGCCACCTTGGATAGAGAATTTAATCGCTGGGCAGTTCAATTTTCCTTAAGCTTCTCCATGCTATAACACAAAATATAATAAAGTCAAGCTCCTGGAGGTGAAAACCAGGCATTTTGACTACGTCCGGCGAATACTTATCATCGGCGTTAGTGTAATTCAGCGAACTCCCAACCCCCGCCATTGCCTCTTGACAGCACATGGGGGGGATGGTATATTCCCCCTACACCTAAAGTGGCTCCTATCCGAAGGCTAGTTTTGCCTCATATTATCTTATCAGGCATTCCTTAGTTAAAGGAGGTATAAATGGGAACCCATAGAGGAAAGATACTGGATGTCAATCTAAGCACCGGAGCCGTCAATACCACGAAAATAGAGGAGGGTGTGCTGCGAAAATTCATCGGAGGCAGTGGGTTGGCGGCCAAACTGTTTTTTGACCGCGTTCCACCCGATGTTGATCCATTGTCCGATAAGAACGTACTCTTTCTAATGGCTGGTCCGCTGTCAGGGACTAACTTTCCCACATCTTCGCGCCTTGTGGCAGCCTTCAAATCACCTCAGACCGGCATCTGGGGGCAGGCCTCGGCTGGAGGTAGCTTGGCTGCCGAGATGAAAAAGGCAGGCTACGACGGAATCACCATATCCGGCATGTCAAGCAAGCCTGTCTACCTGGTGATTGAGGATGACAAGGTGGAGATCAAAGACGCCGCCGACCTTTGGGGCAAGGACTGTTACCAAACGACCGACATCCTTAAAGAACGGCACGGCACTAAGGCGGACATGCTAGAGATTGGACCGGCAGGTGAGAACCTGGTGAAGTTCGCCGGCATATTGAACGGCAAGTGGGGCTCTGTCAGCCGCTGCGGCGGTGGGGCGGTGATGGGCTCTAAGAAGCTGAAGGCCGTCGTCATCCGTGGCACCGGTAAAGTTGAACCGGCTTCCCCCGAGGAGTATGCCAAAATACGTAAGACCGTTCTGAAAAAGATCAAGGAGAGCTTATCGTCGCAGGCTATTGCTGAGGCCGGCACAGCCGTGGCTTTTGAGATGTACGCCATTATGGGTATCCTGCCAGTTAAGCACTTCACCGTGGGGGATGGTAGTCTCTATAGTCCCAAGCTATGTGGAGGTGCCATATCTGCACAGTACCTGACCAAGACACATAGTTGCTTCACCTGCCCCATTGGGTGCAAGAGAGCGGTCAAGGTAGCAGAGGGTCCCTACGCAATAGAGGAAGGGCCCGGACCACAGTATGAAACCATAGGTTCCTTCGGATCCTCACTCCAGATTGACGACCTGGCCGCGATACTCAAGATGGGCGAGACGGCCAATAGATATGGCGTAGATACTATCAGTTGTGGCGGCACCATTGCCTTCGCCATGGAGTGCTTTGAGAAAGGCATTATTACCTCTAAGGATCTCGATGGTGGCCAGTTAAGATGGGGAAATCCGGATGACGTTCTAGCAATGATTGAAAAGATCGCCAAACGCCAGGGCTTCGGCGATGTGCTGGCGGAGGGCAGCCGCAGCGCCGCCAAGAAGATCGGCAAGGATGCTGAAAGCTGTACCGCCGAGATAAAGGGCCTTGAGTTACCTCAGTATGACCCTCGGGGGGCCCACGGACATGGCCTGAGTTTCATGACGTCCAACCGTGGCGCCTGTCACGTCGCATCGACCATAGGCTACGTCGAACAAAGCTGGATTACCTGGTCAGATGTTGGTATAACCGGCGGCTACGATGCCAAGGCGGATGAGGGCAAAGGTGAGTTAAACGTTACATGCGAAAGCCTAGACATGTTGACCAATTCAGCAACGCTGTGCCGATTCGCGCTCATGGCCATGGCTGTTACCGACTTGGCCGATGCATTGAAGGCCGCCACCGGCTTTGACTACGACCTCGACGAGATCATGGAATGCGGCGACCGGATCTGGATGCTCCAAAGGGGCCTGAATAATCTCATGGGCGTCACCGCTGCGGATGATCGAATGCCCAAACGAATTCTGACTCCTCACACCGAAGGTCCAGCTGCGGGCTCCGTGCCCAACGTAGAACTCATGCTGAAGGAGTACTACAAGGCAAGGGGCCTGGATACTAACGGTCGTCCATTAAAGGAGAAGCTAAACAGCTTGGGGCTGTCCGATCTTGCTGCCAAGCTGTAGCACTGCCCTTGGATAAGAACTAAATGTAATAGAGCATAGAGTCTAGTATCAGTATTAGTAAGAGATACCAGCCATACCACGCAAATAGAGAAAGGAGGATCACTATGGAGTTCATGCGCAAGAGCACGGAGGAAAGATATGACATTGTCATTATAGGTGGTGGGCCTAACGGTGTGACCCTAGCAGCGTACCTGGCCAAGTGCGGACTAAGCGTCTGCGTGCTGGAGGAGCGGCCAGAGGCTGGGGGAGCCTGTGAACAGACAGAGCCCATTCCCGGGGTGCGTATCAACCCCCACGCCGCAGTCATGTACGCGGCAGCAGCCCCAGGCTGGGAGCAGCTAGAGCTTTGGAAGTATGGCTTTCGCATGAGCTGGGAACCCGACTGGGCATTTACACCACTTATTAAAACGGTTATGACCACAGAGGGGACAGTACCATTCAGCGAAAAGGACATGCTGGGTTGGGGAAAAATAACCGGCATGCTCGACTCGCCCACATTCACCAGGGATCTGCTGCGCGCCACCTTCTGGTGTCCACCACACCCTCCTGAAGTGGAGGTGACGGCGGAGAACATCCCCTTTATGCAGGTATATAAGGAGCGGGCGCCAGAGATATGGACTGAGGAACTGCTCCAGATGACCATGTTTGACCTCATGGACGAGTATTGTGAGACCGAGCCCTTTAAGGTACTGCAAGCCTTTGCTTCCTGGTATTCAGGAGCCGCTGCTCACTACGAAGGGATGGCTATCCCAGCCATGGGTGGCAACATAGCCACCACCCTATATGGGGCAAGTGCTCCTCGCGGCGGGATGCATGACTACTTCCACGCTATCCTGCGCTGCGCCCTAGCCCACGGGGCAGTGGTGCGCACCTGCTGCCCTGTAGAGGAAATTATCATCCGCAATGGGCAGGCAGCGGGGGTGCGCCTCAGAGACAATGCCGCCTGGGGTGAAAAGACCATCTGGGCGGACAAGGCGGTGGTCAGCGCCGTTGATGTCAGGCAAACCTTCAACAAGCTGATCGGTCCCCAGCATATGGACCATGGACTGCTACAGAAGGTAAATGACACCAGCCTCAAGGGGGGTAGCATCTACGTGTCCCACTTCCTTACCCGAGAGCTTCTTCGCTTACGCCCCAAGTTCAAGGAGTGGGGCCATCTTACCGGTGGATACTACCCCTGTGACTCGCGGGAGATCTACTATGACCATGTAGCCGATGTAGACGGCCGGAAAGGCGATCCCACTATGCCCGCGCAGAGGGTGTTCTGGATAGCCGTCCCTGCCGCCAGATTTCCCTCCACAGACCCCCAGTGCACCATCCCCAATCGCTACCTCATCTCTCCTTTCTATGTGTTTGTTCCCCCACCGGAATATCATGTGGATGGTCCTGATGCCATAAACAAATATAAAGAGAAGTTGAACGCTTATATGCGGGAAGCCTTCAGCCAGGTAGTGGAGAACCTCAATTCGGACAGCCTGGTTTACCATTGGGCAAACACCCCTTTGGATTCAGAGTTTCGCAACACCGGTCTCATCGGCGGCGGCTACAGCGGCACCCGCCTGTGCAAGGACGAGATGTGGACCAACCGTCCCCTGCCCGAGATTTCCCGCTACTGCACCCCCATAGACCGGCTTTACCTTGGCAATCAGTCAACTGGGCACCCTGGTGGATTGTGCCTGATGGCTATCCCCTACAACCTGATGCATATCCTCATTGAGGACGGGATCGCCGAGCCCGGCAACTGGTGGTACCCATCACCGTGGTACATACCGAAGAGAGGTAAGATATCAGCCATACCTCGCAAATAGATAGAGAGAAAGGAGGGCACGATGGAACTAAGGAAGCACCAAACGCCGATGCTGACCGGCGACATTTTTGATGAGTTTCCTGATGAGAGCGATTGGGATGCCATTATTATAGGAGCTGGGCCTAACGGCCTGATAACAGGAGCCTATCTGGCTAAAGCGGGGGCAAAAGTGGCGGTGGTAGAGCGCCGCTACGAGGTTGGAGGAGGGCTGGCTACAGAGGAGATCCTCTTCCCCTGCTACTACTCCAACATGCATGCCATCTATCACATGATGGTGGACTATATGCCGGTGATGCAGGACTTCAATCTGGACAAGCATGCCCTGATATGGATCAAGCCCAACCTTCAGACCTCTATGGTGTTCGGGGATGGCAGCTCGCTGCAGCTGACCCGCATGGTAGAGGACACCGCTGATTCCATACATAAGGTCTCGCACAAGGATGCCGTTGCCTTTGGGAAGCTGATGCGTACCTGGAGGCGAATGGTCAGTGAGATAGTAGGGCCAGCTACCTATTTACCACCGATACCTTCTTTGGACTTGGTTGTAGCTTTGCAGCGCACCGAGGTTGGCCGGGAGTTGCTGGAGCTTAATGAGTGCAGCCCGTTGGAGATTATGACGGACCACTTCGAGAACGATCGGGTGAGGGCCTTAATGCTATATGTCGCTTGCATGTGGGGGTTGGACCCCCGGGAAACGGGGACAGGCTTGTTTGTGCCTCTGCTTCTGGAGCGGGGCATGAACAAGTGTTACTGCTACGGAGGGTCGCACAAGTTTGCCGGTGCCCTGGCGCGGGAGATCGTCAGGGCCGAGGGGACGATCCTGGAGGCCTCTGAGGTGACCAGGATCAACATGCAGAACGGCAATGTTGCCGGGGTGGAGCTGATGGAGGGGCGCACGCTGAATAGCAAGGTGGTGATATCCAGCCTGGACCCGCACACTACCTTCTTCGATCTTGTGGGCAAGGAGAGTCTGCCAACGACGCTGAAGGAAACTGTGGAGAACTGGAAGTACGATAAGTGGAGCTACTATACTTTGCACCTGGTGGCTAAGGAGCAGCCGAAGTACCAGTGCGATGATCCCTGGGTCAAC
>Ga0209979_1001241_pt1 | contig 28729 bp, 29 predicted proteins | sample AnhtaG_FD_183114 | JGI IMG/M metagenome (GOLD analysis project Ga0209979, IMG submission 183114) | Deep subsurface microbial communities from Anholt, Denmark to uncover new lineages of life (NeLLi) - Anholt_01485 metaG (SPAdes) (version 2) | ecosystem: Environmental > Aquatic > Marine > Oceanic... | reverse complement strand
CGTTCTTCAAGTTCAGTAATCTTAGCACCCTGTTGTTCAATTATTGTGCATAAGCTATTTACAAGTGCTATTACGGCCTCTGGCCCAGCTTCATAAACTGATAGAATTTCTTCACGTTCCATATCAATCCCCTCAGATCAATGGAAAATTTTTAATTTTTTAATATTAATTTTAGATGAAGTCATTGTATATTGATTTTTCCATTTTGAGTGAAAGAATTGTAATGAATGGCTGAATAGTTACGAAAATCACATTATTAAATGGAGATGGGTTTGGGCAAAAATCCAATATTATTGAATATTATGAGATTAGACCCAGAATATTTGATAAGATCAGTGAACTTAAAAATGAGGGTGAATCAAACGAAAAGATAATTTCTATTTTGAGTGAAGAAACCAATTTTAGTAAGGATTTAATAAAATTTCTATTATAGAGTATAATATTCTATAAAATTATAATTAGGAGGGGCAGTGGATTTAATTCAATTCCAGTGCTCCATCCTATAATAATTCAGGTTAATTTTCACCCATTTAATTTATGGTGAAGATTAATAAGGATAAATCTTCAATTCATACTTGAAAAATCACTTATTTTTTCATCAACCATTATTTGTGATGCAATTTTTATCAGCTGCTCTTTAACATTAAATTGTTTTGATTCAGCGATCTGAAGGACTTTCTCTATTCCAGTGTTTAATCTGCCATCACCGTATTCTTCAAGTTTGTTTATATCACTTGGTTTCAATGTGGTGTGGATTGCCCTTTTTCTCTGTCTGTTAATCTCCCGGTACAATATACCTTTTCTTGTATTTTCATTATTTACCATTTTTTCATTTTCCAATTTTATCACGTCCATTTGTTGATTTATCCCGCGTTTGGCGATTTATATAAAAATGGCAATACATATAAAAACACCGCTCGTTTTTTATTTTTTTTTGCGTTTTAAACGTTTATAGGAGTTCTGTTTAGTTTTTTATGCATTATTTGGCTTTGAAAAATTGTATAATACAAAAAAAATATAATAATCACTATATAATGTCGTGTCGGCCTGTTGTGCATTTTAACATACAATAATTCAATCAATTCCACAATTTTAATGGCGTTTTGTATGAATTATATATATTATGCCCAGAGAAATGTAATTTAAAAACTTTATGACAATCGATTCTATTATTTGAGAATTTAAGTTGTAGAAGAAGCACTTTGCTTACGTGTAGAGATTATAAAATTATTTAAATCATTTAACCAGCCTTATAACATTCCCTCTCCCCTTTCTTATTTTTAGGATAAGGCCCTGGTCTTTCATGTCCCTCAGAACATTACTAATTTTTGATTTCGAGAGTCCACTTTCCCTAACAATATCGGATTGATATGCTTCTCCATTATATTTTAAAAGGATTTGCTGGATCATTTCCTCATCTTCCAGGTATTTTAATGGTAAATCGTAATACTGGGACAAAACCGCTACATCATTTTCATCATTGGAGGGGGTACGTTTGGTACGTTTTTTCATCAAAAATAGTATAGATATACTTGAAAATGCAATAAATAATACTATTCCATAAACCCATGTTACCGGCATCGACTTGCTTGGCTTGATAGGTGCCAGTACCAGAGCAGGCTCTCCCACGTTAAATTCATGATACATTGTCCCACCCCATACCAGTTTCTTCCCATCACGCTTATCATATACCGGGGACACACTTTCCATATCAAATCCTTCCGGGATCTGGATGATAAGTACGTCATTGGATGATAACAACATGCCATTTGAAAAAGAATCCCCTATGAAAATCTTTGAATCATTTATATAGGAAAAATTTTTCCATTGAAAGTTGAAATGGATAATACCAAGTGTTTCTGACATGGTTTCTGTAATATTATAAGATATATGATAATTTTCAATACTCATGGTACGATTGGTGGTATTTTGTGCAGATGCAAAAGAAAGGTAAATCCTTTCCTTGACCTCCCCTATGTCCTTTTTATATCGAAACAGGTCCTGTCCCTTCTCAATCGCCAATTTCCATTCATTCAATTCAATTTGGGTGGTTATAGGTGTGTGCTTTTCAATATTCCAGAAAGCACTTCCATTTTCATCAATCTCGATGATTTTGATAGACTGAGCTGTTGCTGAAGAACCCAACAGTACAAAGAAAATAATTAAAAGAACTGCTTTTTCCATCCTAGCCATTCTCAGCGGTAATATATAATATAATTATAGGTTCAAATTATATTTTTAAAGTCTGTATATGTATGTATTATTCAATTTTACACAAATATTCAATGTTTTGTATGGTAAATTACCTTATCCTAGTTCTTCTGCGAACAAAAGAATCTGTAGCTTTTATCTCTTCAAGTACTTCCTCAAAACCTTCATCAGAACACAGTGGTCTATCAATATAAACTCCTGTAATTCCCACCTGAGCACGCCTTTTTAACACCCTTATCCTTTCATCAATAATATCCTGTCCCACACCAATTTTCCTGGCCACTACTCCGGGAGACAGATCAGATAAAGGCGATTCTATATGTCCATCTGGCATAGGTTCTATCAACATCAATCGTTTATCCACCCCAGGCACGCGATTATTCAAAACATCTTCCAGATTATCCATACTCAACTGGCCTCCGAATGCATAGAAATCCAGTTCTCTGTTTGTGGGTTGGACCAGTGGAAATGTGACCATAGTGTTGCAAGGCAAATAGATATGGCCTTTTATGAGACCGCTCGGCGTGGCTTGTACAAGTTTCCTGCCAACAATATCCAGATCATCCAGGGTTAGTTCCAATTTAAATGACTGAACAACCATTGGTATAAAAATATCGATATCACTGGTCTTAGAGACATCACCTCTTGCTACACTGCCATGGATCAGGGAGTGAAATCCTGCATCGTTTAATGCAGACATTACAATGGCAGCTTTTTTTCTGAGACTTTCCAATATTTCCCACTGTTCTTTTTCATAGATGACATTATTATAGTCCCCCATGATTGCGGTCTTTCGTCTCATTCAAGTATTTAGAATGTCAGTTCCCCCTTATAAAACACAAAGTCTAACATATAACATTCCAATATGAACTTACTATGAAGATCATCTCTATTACAGGCTATAAAAAATCAGGCAAGACCACTCTTGTGGAACGCCTGGTTAAAGTACTGGAAAAACGGGGGGCTGTGGGCACTGTTAAACACCTGCATGATCATGAACTAAATCCAGATAATACAGATACTCGCAGGTATATTGAAGCAGGTGCATCAGTAGTAGTAGGGGTGACCCCATCAGGTTCTGCTAAATTTACTCCTTCAACCAGTCTTGATAATGCTCTGGATGAACTGGCAAACAGCGGTATGGATTATGCTTTGGTCGAGGGTTTTAAGGATAGCTATCTTCCTAAGGTCGTGATGGGTGACCTGAATGTTAATAACACCCTGATCAAGTTCAAGGATCTTACCGACCTGACAGATAATAATATTACAAATATCATTGAGATTATTGAATCCCAACCAGATTATCAAACCCTTGATTCTATAATCGTTAAAGTAAAACAAAATCCCCTGATAAATGAAGCTGGAGCTATAGGAAGTTTTACTGGCATTGTCAGGCAGAAGACAGAGGATGTGGAAACTAAAGGACTGGATTTTGAATCATATGAAGGTGCAGCATTCGACAGGATCAAGAAGATAGAACAGGACCTGATAGAGCGGGATGGAATAATTGACGTAATTATACATCACAAGACCGGATGGATCGAACCAGGTGAAGATATAGTGTATATAGTAGTTGCGGCATCCCACAGGCAACAGCTATTCCCTGCACTTTCTGATGCTATAGAACGTGTAAAAGCTGAAGTGCCTATATGGAAAAAGGAACATACGACTACAGGTGAATTCTGGGTGCATGATCATCCGTAAAAAGGTTTATTCAGTCACAACCCCATTTTAGAGGCGTGATAGAACAATGACATTATTTGGTACCAATGGTGTTCGGGGAATTGTTAATGAGGATATGACGCCTGAGTTAGCAATGAACCTTGGAAAGAGTCTGGGTACATATATGCATCTGCATAATATTGGTACAAAAGTTGCCATTGGAAGAGATACCCGCATATCAGGCGATATGTTAAAAAGTGCAACCATTGCAGGAATATTATCTACTGGTCTGGAAGTAGTAGACGTGGGAGTATTACCCACACCGAACCTGCAGTATTATGTACGCGATAAAACTGATGCCGGAGTTATGATCACTGCCTCCCATAATCCCAGGGAATATAACGGGTTAAAGATCGTAGCAGGAGATGGAACTGAGTTCTCACGGGAAGGGGAGGCCGAAGTTGAAAAGATATACTATTCAGGTGATTTTCATAAGGCAAAGTGGAATGAGACTGGCGGATTTTCAAATGATTCCACAGCTATTCCAGCATATATTAATGGAATTATTTCAAAAATTAATGTTGATATCATCCGCTCGGCTGCCCTTACTGTGGTAGTAGACCCCGGGTGTGGGGCAGGCTGCATGGTAACCCCAATACTGTTAAGCAAACTGGGCTGTAAAGTTATTAGCCTCAATGCCCAGCCAGATGGAACATTTCCAGGCAGGGCGCCGGAACCCACAAGAGAGGTATTGACCGATCTTATTAACATGGTAAAGGCAGCCGGTGCAGACCTTGGTGTCGCACATGATGGAGATGCTGATAGGGTGGCTTTCGTAGACGAAACTGGAGAGTTCCTGGATGAAGAGGACCTGCTGGCATTGATGGCCGGCCATGTACTGGATCATAAAAGCGGTAAGGTAGTAACTCCTGTGGGCTCATCACTAAAGATCAAAGACGTGACAGAAGCAAAAGGTTCTGAATTGATCTGGACACGGGTCGGCAGTATAGATGTAGCACGTAAGATGATAGAGATCGGAGCTGTTTTCGGTGGCGAGGGAAATGGTGGGTTGATCTTCCCTGAATTTATTTACTGCAGGGACGGTGCAATGACAGCAGCCAAGATGCTGGAGCTTTTGGCTGAAGGAAATAAACTCTCAGAATTAAAAAAGAATATCCCGAAATATCACAATTTCAAGGCAAAGATAAAAATTGTGAATCCGGTAGAAGTGATGAACAAAGTGAGAACGGCTGTAGAAGGTCAGGATATTGACAATACTGACGGTATTAAGATCTGGTATCCGGACGGTTGGATTCTCATTAGACCCAGCGGTACTGAACCCCTTATCAGGATATTTGCTGAGTCAAAATCAGAGGATCGTGCCCGGGAATTATTGGATTTCGGGTCAGATCTGGTAAATGATTGTAATACAAGTTAAAGAAAAATGGAGATACAACATGGATGTAGTAGCCAAATATTATGTTGAAACTGACCTGCCCATAAAAGAAGCGGCAGGAGCCATAGCAGCCGAACAGTCTACTGGTACATGGACTGAAGTGAGTACCTTAAAAGCAGGTGATCCGGCTCACCTTCTGGATGCCCGGGTATTGAAAGCAGAAGGCAATAATGTGGAGATCGAATATCCGGTCGAACTATTCGAACCTGGTAATATACCCCAGTATCTTTCTGTGATCGCAGGCAATCTATTCGGGCTGGGGGCTCTTAAGAATGTCAGGTTGCAGGATGTTGATTATCCTGAAAAGTTGATTAAAGCTCACACCGGACCCCGGTATGGAATCAAGGAAGCAAGGCAGATACTGGGTGTTCATGACAGGCCATTGGTGGGTACAATTATTAAGCCCAAAGTCGGTCTCAATCCTACAGAAACCGCCCAGGTTGCTTATGAAGCTGCCCTTGGCGGTCTTGACCTGATAAAAGATGACGAGACCCTTACAAATCAAAGTTTCTGCCCCATAGAGGAACGCCTGGTCATGGTAATGAACAAACTGGACATGGCCGAAGCTGAAACTGGCCAGAAGGTATTTTATGCTGTCAACGTGACCATTGGAGCTGCACATATCGTGGAGCGGGCTGAGCGCATGAAGGAGTTGGGAGCAAACATGGTCATGGTGGATGTGCTGACTGCAGGATTTGACGCCTTGCAGGAACTTGCAGCAAATATCGACCTTCCCATTCATGTACACAGGACAATGCACGGTGCAATTACCAGAAACCGACGTCATGGGATCTCAATGCTGGCCATATCAAAGCTGGTCAGGATGGCGGGAGGGACAAACCTTCATACTGGGAGCTATAAAGGCAAGATGGACAGCGATACTACTGAGAACGATCAGAACCGGGATGCGCTTAAGAACGAGTGGTTCGGGCTCAAGAGTGTATTCCCTGTGGCATCCGGTGGTCTTAGTCCCTTGAATGTAGCCCCGAATGTAGTTGGCTATGGTGTGGACTGTATAGTACAGGCTGGTGGTGGAGTTCACGGACATCCAGGCGGCACTGTTGGCGGTGCAAAAGCTATGCGCCAGGCAGTTGATGCAGCTATGGAAGGAGTATCTATTGAAGAATATTCCCGGAATCATCCAGAACTTAAACAGGCAATTGAAAAGTGGGGCTGATACCCGAATCCTTTTATATTATTTTAATATACAATAATTAATACCTGTAATTTCGAGGTGATATATTGACAGATGGATGCCCCCACATTTCCGGAGTCTGGTGCAAACTGGACCCAAAATTCTATAAACCACAAAATGAAGAATTGGAAACCTACTGCACCAAAGATGACAATTTTATGAATTGCCCTGTTTACGAAAAATTTGCCAACATTGAAGGCTGCGCCTGCAGTTAATTTACCATGACAGGAATCGGCCATGCCTGGGCGTTGGGTGCAGGAACAATAATCAATGCAATTGCAACATGGAAAGGTGCCGCATTCGGGATCGATCTTCATACTTCTGCTGAAGTACGATTGAATGATACAGACAAGATCAGCGGGACGATCAAAGAAGGCGGAGATCCTGAACTGATAGAGAGATGCGTCCGGCTTGTATTTGAAAGGTTCGATCATACAGGCGGGGCAGACGTCGTGACAACAAGCGAGGTTCCCATTGCATCAGGTCTTAAAAGCAGCAGCGCTGCAGCCAATGCAACAATTCTGGCTACGTTGGATGCTCTGGGTGAAAGTATGGAACCCCTGGATGCTGCCAGGCTGGGTGTTCAGGCAGCTCTGGATGCGGGTGTAACCATAACAGGTGCTTTTGATGATGCTGCTGCTTCGATGCTGGGTGGGGTAGTGATCACAGATAATATGTCCAATACCCTGATCTCCAGAGACAAAATGGAATCTGAAGTGATCATTTACGCTCCTGATAAAAAAGCATTTAGCTCACAGACCGATGTTGGACGATCCCGATTGATCGGGCCATGGATCGATGTAGCCCATGAACTGACACAACTGGGTGAATATGAAAAGGCTATGACCCTCAATGGTTTTCTATATTGCAGTGCACTGGGCTTTAGTGTTGAACCCATGATGATGGCATTAGAGGTAGGAATCACTGGTGTCAGCTTATCAGGGACCGGGCCTGCTTACACTGCTCTGACTGATGGAGAAAAAGCAGATAAGTTGATAGAAGTTTGGTCAACATTGGACGGTAAAGTAATAAAGACAAAAGTCAATAATACTGGTGCCCAAATCGGAAGGTAGTGATCAACTATGAAAAAGCTCGCAATTGTAAGAAAAGAAATCGAGGCTATCGACCGGGAACTTATTAATTTGATAGCAAAACGTACAAATCTGGCCAGGGACGTACTGGAAGCAAAAAAACATGAAGATAAACCAATTAATGATGAGGGACGGAATCACGAGGTTATGGAAAATGTATCAAACCAAGCTACTGAAAGTGGACTGGATGCCGGTGAAGTTAAGAATATATTCAAAATACTTATTAAAATGAGTATTGAACGGCAGCATGAACTTAGTGGTGAAGGCAATCTTCCATAAGAAATCGTTATTAAAAAGATAAATGAAACTAGAAAAAGTAGACTTTGTTACTCGTACCAAACATCATAGTTTACTTGATAGAAATATAATGTTTGCCTTAATGTACACTTTATACAATACCTCATAGTTTTTTGAGATCCAGATTCTTGAGTATCTGGTTGGCTTTCAATCCTTTATACTTTAGTGATCTAAGCTGCAGCTGTACAGCTTTGATCACTGAGATCCTGGCCAGGGTGATACCCGGTCAATGAAGATCCTGGAAGTTCCGGAAGACCTGGCCAGCTGGAAGACCTCGAAGGGTGCAAGGATCATACCTGTAGCTGTACAGCTCTGATCACTGAGATCCTGGCCTGGGTTATACCTGGTCAATGAAGATCCTTGATGTTCCGTAAGACCTGGCCAACTGGAAGAACTCGAAGGGTGCAAGGATCCTACCTGCAGCTGTACAGCTCTGATCACTGAGATCCTGGCCTGGGTTATACCTGGTCAATGAAGATCCTGGAAGTTCCGGAAGACCTGGCCAGCTGGAAGACCTCGAAGGGTGCAAGGATCCTACCTGCAGCTGTACAGCTCTGATCACTGAGATCCTGGCCAGTGTGATACCTGGTCAATGAAGATCCTGGAAGTTCTGGAAGACCTGGCCAACTGGAAGACCTCGAAGGGTGCAAGGATCCTACCTGCAGCTGTACAGCTCTGATCACTGAGATCCTGGCCAGGGTGATACCTGGCCAATGAAGATCCTTGATGTTCCGGAAGACCTGGCCAACTGGAAGACCTCGAAGGGTGCAAGGATCCTACCTGCAGCTGTACAGCTCTGATCACTGAGATCCTGGCCAGGGTTATACCTGGTCAATGAAGATCCCGGAAGTTCCGGAAGACCTGGCCAACTGAAAGAACTCGAAGGCTGCCAGATCATACCTGCAGCTGATATCTCCCAGTTTTCAAGGATCATTGAAATCTAGTAAACAGTTACCATATGGTTTACCTTATACATTTTAAAGAGTTAAATAGTAGAAAATCCCATAGGAAAATCATATGATTAAAAGAAAAGTCTTGGACTTGAATGGGACCTATTACATATCGCTTCCACACCAGCTATGCGACTTGATCGGAATAGATAAAGGTTCGCTCATGGGTATTGAATATGAAAATAACAAAATTTTGATCTCACCAGTCGAGTAAAATTAATATTAATGCCCCCGTATCCGAGTGGATAAGGTACTTGCCTGCTAAGTAAGAAGCCACGGGTTCGAATCCCGTCGGGGGCACTTAAAATAATAATAGTTAGGATTTGATATAAATTTTTCCTATAGCTTTAAATTATCATTCCAACCTTTGAAAATCTTGCCAGCTTTAAAGCTACCAGGTTCCTACCTGCAGCGTTACAGCTCTGATCACTGAGATCCTGGCCAGGGTGATACCTGGTCAATGAAGATCATGGAAGTTCCGGAAGATCTGGCCAACTGAAAAGATGATTAGGCTTTTATTTAAAAATCTTTTTTGCGATTTCAGTCAGTACTGATTTGACATCAGCATCCGGATCAACTCTTTCTACTTTTGCCTGAGTTGGTTTTTTTCGGCTTTTTCGTTTCTTATCAAGTTTCTCTATTAACTTCATGCGTTTCTCTTCTATTACATGAAGATTTGAATTGAAATCAGGCTCAATAGGCTTATTAGGAATCGGATTCCAGGCACCAACACGCATTTTAATTTTCCAGAACGATTTTTTTAATCGTTCTTGATCCTTTGAATATTGAATAAGATCGTTTTTGAATTTCAATAGCTTATCTAATCTGATATTTTCATGCCGATCTGCAAAATATCTAACCTTCCGAGAAGGCAAATTGACTGCTTTAGAAATGGATTCATAACTGTAACCATCTTTGAAATGTAGAACCCACAGCAATAGGTCAATTTCAGCAGGTTCCAGGTCAAAAAGTAAATCCATAGTGTTATCATAAACACTATCGAGTAAGTACTTTTTGCTGATTTTGCTATTTTTTAATTTAAGCAAAATAAGCAAAAATAGCAAAATAAGCAAAACTTAGCCGATAAGTAACGTTTTTTCAAAAATAGCAAAGTATAGTAACATAGAAAAAACGAAGAATAACACGGAAAAACGGCACAATAATTTTAAGCAATTGTAATGATCTGAAATGATTTCAATAACAATTTTTTTACCCAAAGACACTCAATTACACTCTATTGAATCCCATATACGTCTATCTTGATGAAAGCGGTGATCTTGGGTTTGATCAAAAATCATCAAACCATATTGTAATTGCCCTGCTTATCACGGATAGCCCTTTTAAAATAGAAAGATGCATCAAGAGGATCAGGCAGAGAAAGCTGAAGAAAAAGCTCAAGGAACTGCCTGAAATCAAGTTTAATAAATCCAGTGATCACATTAGAGAAAAGACACTCATATGCATAGCCAGAGAGCCGATTGAGATCGCCTATATTGTGCTTGATAAAAAACGGGTTAGTCCTGACAGGCAGAACCATAAGCAGAAAATCTATAATTTTATTACGGCTTCACTTTTGCGTAGCCTTCCATATGGGGATACTGCCAATTTGAAATTAATAGTTGATAAGAGGATCTCAAATAAGGTTATCAGAAAAGATTTTGACGAGTATGTAAAACGAAAGGCAGCCTTTAAAGTGAATATCAGCCATGAGAATTCAACATCAAATAAATGCCTTCAGGCATCGGATTTTATCGCCGGTGCGATCTTCCGCAAATATGAATCGTGTGACGGCAGGTTTTATGATCTCATCAAAGACCGGATCAAAATATCAGAACATTTATTGTGATGAGTTTGAAGTTAAATATAAGCAGCAATAAAAGGGAGAGCGAACCCTGTGTACTTGGATCCATGCACCTCAAGGTACATTACTATTTCCACAGGACTTACTCGCTAATACATACTTTATTCGTATGTGTATATAGTCTTTACTGCATTGACTGCAGCAGCTCTTTTTCTTAGTGCTGGCAGGGTTGTGGCACTTTATGGCAGGTATGTGGCGCTTTGTGCGCCCTGTGCGCTTTGTGGCAATCCTGTGGCAAGGCTGTGGCGTCCTGTGGCAGTCTTGTGGCAGAATCTATGGCACCCTTATGGCAGGTCTGTGGCATCCCTGGCTGCCAGTTGGTCTTGATATAGTAGCCATGACCATGAAAAGCTTGAAATTAAGCCGCAGGATGCCATACAGCAACCGAAAAGCCAGGGTCGAAGGGTTCAGGATGGACAAAAAAGGCAGGATTCAAAGACCTGGAGAATCCTCCCAGCCCGCAGCTCAAAGCTTGAAGGCCAGCCCCTGATCAGTGCAGCAGCCAGGCAGAGGGTAGCCTTATCTTATGGCAAGATCTTGATGAGCTGCAGGTATGATTTTGGCAGCCGGATTACTGCAGTAAAAATAACTCTGGATTTATTGAAGGCCGGATCCGGATCAGTACACGCAAACAGGATGATCACGGATCTAATAAGAAAATCTCAATAACCGCAATGAAGATTAGTGCTAAAAAATAATAAATAAATAAATTTCGAGAAGCATAGGAAAATTTACAAATGCCTGATTGCTTTCTTTTTATAAAATCATCTACTGTTTCATCTTTTTTTAACTTTGTTCTATAGTATTCACTTACTAGCCCTTTTTCTTCATCATGAAAATTTAAGCGTTTTTCTATTCTTAAGACTGTACCCAAAGCATCAAGAAAATCCTTACTCTCTTTGCAAATAGTCAAAATTGCAATAAAGGCTATAACAATTGCAAAAAACGGAAGTATTTTAATCCATATCCCGATATCGTTAGCATTATCATTTGCATTCCAATGTTTTAATAAGAAGGGGGCACCCAATAAAACATACAAACCCCAAGAAAAATGTTTCATTTCTTCCCAAATTTTATTGCCATGACCGTTAAGCCTATTAGATTGAATGTCTAACCATTTCAATAAGTCTTTTCTACAATTTTTACATAACTTGTCAGTTTCCTTTATTTCACTCCCACAATCCGGGCAATATCCCACCATCCCTAAACACCTCATTTATTTTTTTAATCAGTCTTTGATAGCCTCTTCAATTTTCAGGCTCATATCTCACCTTTGAGGATTTCTATTATGTTCTTTATCCTTATAATCATCCATTTTTCTTTTTTGAATTTCCAAAATTATTGTTATCAAATAGCATTGAAGTGGCCAGCCAGCCCCACACCGCAGCCCTGCCAGCGCCGGCAGCTGCCTGGCCTAGCTGCTATGATAATCATATACCTGCAGATCCGCAGCAATGATGATCACACATGGGGATTTAAACTAAGATCGCAATTGCTGCCGTTTATCAACTGGCCAGATATTCAATGATCACAACTGCAGGTAGGATCCTGGCAGATATCCGGATCCTCTGGAAGCTCACCTGACCAGCTGCGTGCTGGCCGGCTGGATCACTTCAAGCCTGGCCTGGCTATAAAAGATTGAAGCCCAGCCCCTTGATCAGCGCAGCAGCCAGGCATAAGCCAGCCAGCCCCACACCGCAGCCCTGACAGTCATGGTTCTTCAAGCTTTTTAAGATTTCTGACTTCCTTTGCTATAATGTCGGCTTTCTCAATTACAGTTTTTTCGAGATTATCTATTCCCGAATTTATTAACTTCACCTCTTTGCTGATTTCATTTATATTTAAGAGAATAAGAGATTCAATTTGCTCATGAGCTTTTTCAATTACGGTTTTTTCGAGATTATCTATTCTCATATTTATTAACTGCACCTTATCGTTGATTTCTTTAAATTTTGAGGGAATGGAATCTTCAACTCTCTCACTAGTTGTTAATTTATCACATTCTATTTTCAAAATAATATCTTGAAGTGGTTCCCTTTCAAATAAAATAATTACAATAATAAATATTAAAATAATAATCACTATTAAAACCAAAAGAATTTGACTAAATGCAAGACTAATACTTGCTGAAATTATGAAAAAAATCAAAGCAAGAAAATATGTTGCATATGCCATTTTCATGCTGCGAACAGCTAATCTTGTTTCAGCATGTTTTTGAATAATATCTCTCTTAGATTTATTATAAGTCTTTAATAAATCCCCAACCTCATCTGTACAAGTTTCCGTAACTTTTTTTTCAATTTTCTTAACTAATTTAATTTCCTTATCTTTTTTAGATAACATATTTTCTGTATTCCCCCATATTTTTAGAGAAATCTGAGCTAAAGTCTAATGAGTATTGCTTTTCCATCAAGCCTTTTCTATGTAAATCCGCCCATCCTCTTCATTCTGCTGTTATTTTTTCATCTGTAACTTTCAAATAATCATCTAGCTTAAGGAATCACTTTTTGTCTTCTTTGGAATATTCCAATAAGGGCTTTTGCACTTTGGACAAACCTTAGGCGTTTCTCCTTTTTGTCTAGGTATCCATTCATGTTGGCAACGTTCACATTTAAATCCTTCAAGTTTTATTTTTGCCATGTATTTGATGTTATTTACTTTATGATGTATAAACTTTGTTCATATACCAAAAGGTATATTAAAGGGGGATTACCTAATAGTATATTACCACAAGGTAAAAACAAACCGGTGGAATCGAGTGTTGAAAGGCAATGAGTATCGATATCAAAGGGTTCATGAATGATTCCAGGTCAAACGAAATGGCCTACGCATCAAACATGCAAAGCACCAACACCCTTAATGTCGGTACTCACCCACTGCGTAATTTCAAAAATGCCCTTAAAAAAATTTGGTGTGGTGTATCGTGAATCCGTTGTATGACTGGGATAAGCGCCTGGAAGGCAGCATACAATTGATCAAGGAAGACTCCCAGCTGGCCAAACCTAATAAAACCCGTTTGCTTGAATTCAAGCGGTTCCTGCTTGTGGAAAAGGGCTTAAAACCTGTTCGTGTGGTCAAGTACCTCTACACATTAAGGATTGTCCTGGGCTGGCTCGGTAACAGATCCTGCACCATGGCCGATAAAGAAGATTTGCTCTGCATTGTGGAGCGGATAGACTCCAACGGCTTCAAGGACTGGACAAAACACGATTATAAACTGGTTGTAAGGGTATTCTGGCAGTGGCTGGGTAAAGATGACCTGGTCAGCTGGATCAAAGTAAATAAGGCAAACACTTCCAAACTTCCGGAGGAACTGCTCACACCCTATGAGATTCAGGACATGGTAAATGCTGCAAACAATGCCAGGGACAGGGCAATCATAGCCGTGCTGTATGAAAGTAACACCAGGATAGGGGAATTTGCCTCCCTCCGGATCAAACACATTGTTTTTGAGATCATCCAGGACACTTTAACAGCTGTTCTAATCGTGGATGGTAAAACAGGCATGCGCAGGTTAAGGATAGTGCAATCTGTACCATACCTGCAGGAATGGATCCGGCAGCATCCCAGGGGAGGGGATCCTGAGGCATGGGTATGGGTCAATCATAATCTTCCAAAATCATCTAAATCGATAACATACGCTGCATTTCGTCAAGTATTAAAAACATGTGCTAAAAAAGCAGGGATCAAGAAAAATGTCCATCCTCATCTCCTGCGTCACAGCCGTTCTACTTACCTGGCAAATCATCTTACTGAAAGTCAGCTTTGTTGTTATAGCGGCTGGGTTATGGGTTCCAATATGGCAGCCACCTATGTACATCTTTCAGGCAAGGATATTGATAATTCGATCCTTGAGATGAACCGGCTGGGATCCGTGAAAGAAACCCTTGAAGGCGTGAAAGAAAGTCCTATTGATGGCGTAAATGAAACCTTCGTAAACGTGAAAGAAACTTCCATTGAAAGCGTGAAAGAAACCCTTGAAGGCGTGAAAGAAAGTCCTATTGATAGCGTAAATGAAACCTTCGTAAACGTGAAAGAAACCCTTGAAGGCGTGAAAGAAACTCCTACTGATAGCGTAAATGAAACCTTCGTAAACGTGAAAGAAACCCTTGAAGGCGTGAAAGAAACTCCTACTGATAGCGTAAATGAAATTGAGACAGTGGGAGGGAGACCTAAGAAGGTTATTAGTGGGTTTACTGTGGATCTCCTCGAGTTCATCAAGCACAATGAAGGATTAACTGCAGTAGAAATCAGTAAAATTTTTGACAGGAAAAACGATAACATTAGGCGTTATTTGCACAACTTAAAAAATTACGGATATCTCACAAATCATGCCGGCAAGTGGTACCTGGCACCTGCAGATAAACCAACCCGGGTAATAGAACCAATTGCCGAAGCTCCTTTTAATTTCAACATCAATCAAAGGCGATTAGCCGAAGCAGTACTTATGGAGGTCTGACATGGTTAGCCAGGAAGAATACACACGGCAGATAGATAAAATCCTTGGGGATCACGGGATAAGTAAAGCGAATCTGCAGATCCTTAAGAAATATGATAGTCATGGAAAATTCCAGCAATTAACCCATGGTACTCGATCATCACGGCTTAGTACACTCCGGCAGCTTGCGTTATTCGTAAAAAAGAATTTCAACGACATGACAAAAGAGGATCTGGAAAATTATTTTTCATCACTGGGAGAACTCAGTACCTCGACATTAACGGTTAAAGGCGCATTCATCAAATCATTCTTTAAATGGCTCGATGATTCGGATCAATACCCTCCTAATGTCCGATGGATAAATACCACAATAAAAAACAAAAACCGCAAACTCCCTTCTGATTTACTTATAAAAAGTGAAATAAAATCAATGGCAGAAGCAGCCGATAATCTTAATGATAGAGCTTTTGTCCTGGTACTCTATGAAAGTGCCTGCAGGATAGGGGAGATCCTGAACCTTAAAATCAAGGATGTATCCATTGATAAATACGGCTGTGTTATTATAGTAGACGGCAAAACAGGGATGCGAAGGATCAGGTTAATAGATTCATCTCCAGATCTTGTACAATGGATCAACAACCATCCCAGATCAAAAAACCGGGACGCTTCGTTATTCACCTATCTAACCGATCAAAACCAGCATAGAGTATACGGTAATGGGTTAAATTATGACTCTGCCAGACGGATCATAAACAAGCTTGTCGAAAGAGCAGGTATAAAGAAAAAGGTACATCCCCACCTTTTCAGACACAGCAGGCTAACCGAGTTAGCCAAGGACTTTTCAGAATCAGAACTTAAATTAATGGCAGGGTGGACAGGCAGCAGCAACATGGCTGAGGTTTACATTCATCTCAGCGGTGCAGATATCGAAAAGAAGATCCTTGAGAAAAATGGGTTAATAAATGGAAATGGCCATGATCCGGATAAAGACATGCTTAAGCCTAAAATATGCCCCAGATGCAAGGAAGTTAACCCCAATACTGCGAAGTTCTGTTATGTCTGCAGTATGGCACTTGACATGAAATCAGGTGTAGAACTTGGATATATTGAGCCTAAGGAAATGCAAACGGATGATGCATTATCAAAGGAATTGATAGGATACATCATTAAAAGGCATCCTGAATTAGTACTTGAATTTTTGAAAGAAAACGGGATGGATAGTGTTTATTCTCTGGAAGCTAACCGAATTCAACTACAAAGTACAGCTGCTCTATTAGGGTAACTTCATTTACAGAATAGCAGTTTATCCCATCTATTTTTCTTGGATGCTTTGCGCCAGATAGCCCAGGGATAATTTTAAAATTTTCCTGGATTAATGATTTTTTGATACAATAAGGTCAATATTGATAGTAAATTGTACAGAAAAACCGTTAATTTTCATAAAAAGTTTACCTTTTTAGGTGGCAGCAACCATAAAAGGCTTTAAACTATGTTGGTTGGTTCATGGCTAAAAAGTAGACTGGTTTATTTAATAAGGAATTTAATTAAGTCTATATCCAGTCTGGTTTCGCGATTCAGTTTCTCAACAATCTCTGATTCTGACAATCCTTCACTTTTCATTGATTCCACTTTCTTAAAAAATGCAGGATTTATTTCATAGTATTCATTGATGTCTTTCCTATGACCCCATACATCTCCTTCTAAAAGGCCAATATTCTGCATTTGAAGGAACATTTTAGTGGACTCTGAAATCGTTTTCATAAATGACCCGGCAACATGGATCGCTTTGAGTTTTGGACATTTATTTACAAGGATCATAATATCCTTGTTTGATGGCCTGAATGTAAGGTGTACCATTTCTTCCTTTTTATCCAGTGCATCTATTTCATCCTTAGAACTTACTACTCGAATTTTCATTTAATTCACAATTATATATAATTACTTAATATTACTTAAAACTTCTCACATTAGAACAAATTTAACAATTTTATTGTTTTTTTAACTTATTTGAAATAATTACCATTTTTTATTAATTAAGAAATCTAACAAATATGTGTGCCGCCACTATCATGAACAGCAATCCTGGATTTTTTATTCATGTCTAATTGTGAGTGATCTCTTATTAAGTTCCAATCGTCATAATTTTCTAGATCTTCAAAAACCCGGATTTCTTCTCGAATCTCCTCAACTAGCCTCTTCTTTAATGAAATTGCCATCTCTAATGCCTCTTTTCCATTTATCGATCCACCACATCCCTTGCAATCAGAAACCATCAGGTTGGGTTTTGAATCTCGGTCTTCAAATACCAGATAAAATGGATAGGTCCTGCATATCCATGGTCGTTGATCATATATGTTACAGGTATTATTATCATTTAAGAAAACACAATCTCCTGATTTATTTCTATTCAGTTCCCATTCAAAAGCATGTAACATACCTGCATCATCAATGAACATAGGGTTGGAAGGTTTACACACATCATTCCAATTTAATTTATTATTTTTAATTATATTTTCGACCTCACCTGGAAAAACAATAACTCTATTATCACCTGAAAATGATCGACAACATTCCCTGCATCTAATACATTTAAAGCCAATACTGTTCAATTTACCAGCAAGATCAGATTCAATGATTTCCTCTGCAACAGCGAGTTTTTTTTTCAGCTTATCGATAGATTCATTTGTAATTATCACAATATCAATTTCGGCTTATTGTATATTAACAGCTTCATAATAAAACGAGTGATTAAATGAAATATGAAAAATGTTTGATAATTATTTTTGTACTAGCTATAGCCCTGGTCTCAGGATGTTTAGACACTAAAGAAGCAGAACCGGCAATTGTTGATCAGTCCACACTTGATGAACTTGGGTGGGTCCAATCAGGAGATGTTATAAAAGATAGTATAAATCAGGAAATTGGTGGGGCTGAGGTCGTAATTAACACTGCCCAGATGAGTTATTATGATAAGATCTTAGCAGATGATATCAATCAGCAAATAAAAGATGCAGAACGCAGTTTGTCCTCTGAGGAAAAAAGCTCATTTACCTCCCAATTTATTACAATGCGATTGACTCTACCTGCCGGTATAACCTTGCCAAATTCAATACTTGCCGGAATTATGGATTCATTGGTCCAGAACATGGCAACTGAGAATAATATACAGGACTTCCATGAAGTGGATGAAGAAACCGTGAAAATAAGAATCGGTTCATCAATAAAGGCAAAATCCTATGAAGGCTATATTGAAAGCGACGAAAATCTAAATATTGGTATCAAAGGGATCATTGCTTCATGGAGCAGCAATAAATCAACGATCATCGTCTTAGGAATTATCCCGGTTGAAGAGATCGTTTTAGAGAATAGCGATCAGATAGGCATAATAAATGATGCCAAGCTGGACATAGATAAGGAAAAAGAATACCAGGAAATCCTAACCCTTATCCAGAATGTGGAGTAAGGGTTTATCTACTCTTTTTTGCAGCTATCCTGATTGCTTCTATCAAGCTATCCCTTGGCATTATTGCAGTTACAGGGATAGTCAGTACTTTTTCCACGGTAGGGCTGACAATGGGTGCACATACAAGTGCTTTTGCTCCATCCCTTTCCGCTCTTATGGCTGCCACAATAGCTTCTTCCATGGAAGTGGCAGAATATTCCCTGATCGTAACCAATTTATCATCCATAAGCATCTTTTTTTCAATAATATTATCAAGTACCGGCCTGGCTGCTATAACTGCGATAAATTCACCATGCTCGTCTCCTTCGATCTTTTTTATTGTCTTTACGATCTGCCGTACTGTCTTCATATTTGGGTCCCGATGTCCAGTAAGGATCTTGTATAAAGTACTTGGAGGAATGCCAGACTTTTCGCTAAATTCTGCTGCTGTCATTCTTAGTTCTTCTTTTATCACTCTGGATAGAATTGCCTGGAATTCTTCATCAGTTTCAAAGGCCGCTCTCATAACTTTTTCAGCAGATTTCATGTAATCACCACATTTCTTATGATACTATTGTCACAATAGTACAATACATTTTGCCATTTAACACTTTCTGGATAAAAGATCCTCATAATTGGAAATGATTATATATGTATATTTGAGTTTTCTGGATTAAAACACATTAATAAATATGGATTTAAGGAAACTGAGGCATAATATTATGAATAAATACAATAAAATTTTTGCAGTATTGATCACGTTAGGAATGTTGCTGGTTTCAGGATGTACAGGTCCTTCTGAAGAAGATGGAACAGTAGAAGAATTGAAAGAAATACGGTTCGGATACCAGCCAAGTACACATCAGGTAGCTTATATGACAGCTGATGCGAAGGGCTGGTGGCTGGAAGACCTGGCACAGTACGGCATAACATCAACAAAAGATTTTCAATTCCCAACTGGTTCTCCTGAAATGACGGCCATGCTTGCCGGAGAGATCGATGTGGCTTATGTAGGATCAACTCCCCCTTTATCCACCATCGATCAAGGACTTGATGCAAAGATCGTGGCCGGGGTACAGGTCCAGGGATCTGATCTGGTACTGGCAATTGATTTGCCCTATGAATCACCCCAGGACCTGAAGGGACTGAAGATCGCCACCTACAACCCTGGTACTATTCAGGATACCATATTGAGGAAGTGGCTTATGGACAATAATATTGATCCAAAAGAAGATCTTACAATCATAGGGATGACTGGTGCTGATGCTACAACTGCATTGGCTTCAGGGAATGTGGATGCCGTATTGTTACCTCATCCTGCACCCACTAATATTGAATCAAAGGGATACGGGAGAGTTGTAGTTCAGTCAGGTCAGATGTGGGAGAACCATGCATGTTGTGTAGTATTAGTATCTGGTGACCTTATTAGAAATCACCCTGATCTAGTTGAGCAGATAGTCAGGACACATATTAGGGCAACTGAGTATAATATTGAAAATCCTGAAGAAGCTGCACAAATATTTTCTGAGTTTACTGGAGATTCCTATGAAACAGTAAACAAATCAATACAGGATTGGGATGGCAGTTGGATCACAGATCCCAATATTGCATTAACTACCACCCTTGAATACGCCAAGGTACAGCATGATTTGGGATATACAGAAAAGCTGTTAACACAGGATGATCTGTTCGATATGAGTTTCTATAACAAGATCATGGCTGAAATGGGTGAAGAGTAAAGCTCTTCATCCTTAAATTCCTTTTAGACTGCATGGATATCTACCCTGAGTTCAGGAAACGGGGACTTGAAGTAACTTCTATAGCAGTGGCTGTGATCATCTGGGAGATTATAGCCAGGATCATTGATAAGAAATACATCCTGCCGAGTTTCCTTCAGGTAGTTGAAGCTTTTATTAGATTATACAACGAAGGTGAACTGTATCTGGATATCCTGACCAGTTTGAATTATTTTGCAATTGGTATTGGAGTAGCGGCTCTTGTTGGGATACCTATTGGAATAATGATGGGGTGGTTCAAGAAAGTTAACAGGGCTATTGATCCTCTTATTGAAATGATACGTCCCATCCCACCACTTGCATGGATCCCGTTTGCTATTTTGTGGTTCGGGCTTACAAAATATGCGGCAGGGTTTGTGATTTTTGTGGGAGCCGTGTTTCCCATATTGATCAACACATATACTGGATTTAAGAATACACCCCGTGTACTTGTGGAATCGGGAAGAGTATTGGGATGTCTTAAAAACCGTGATATTATTCTCAGGATCGCACTGCCTTCAGCTTTACCTCATATAGCAACAGGGGTCAGGGTCGGGATGGGTGTGGGCTGGATGTGTGTTGTGGCTGCTGAATTGTTCGGGGTCAGCAGATATGGAATTGGCTGGAAGATCTGGCGTTGGAACGATCTGCATCATATGGACCTGGTACTCACGTATATGTTGATCCTCGGTTTTATTGCACTTACAATTGACAGGGTGTTCAGGTTCATTGTTCAAAATTGGTGGCTCAAATGGCAGGAAGGAGTCATAGTCTAAACAGGTGATCAGGTGCTTTTGGTTAAAAATATTTGTAAAATATACGAGGCAGATGATGGAAATGGCGTAAAAGCCCTGCAAAATATCGATATTGAAGTAAATGATAAGGAATTTGTCTGTATTATTGGGCCTTCCGGATGCGGCAAAACCACCCTGCTGCGCATTATTGCCGGACTTGAAAAACCAGATAGCGGTTCAGTGACATTGAACAATGAGACGATCCTGGCACCTGGACCGGACAGGGGTATGGTGTTCCAGGAATATTCTTTATTTCCATGGCGAACTGTACTTAAAAATATAACCTTTAGTTTGGAATTAAAGAAAATCCCGAAAGCTGAAAGGAACAAAATAGCCAACGAGTATTTGGAACTTGTGGGACTGGAAAAGTTCGCTGACAGTTATCCACATGAACTAAGCGGTGGTATGAAACAGCGTGTAGCCATTGCCAGGGCGCTGGTTAATGACCCCAAGATCCTATTAATGGATGAACCCTTCGGCGCAGTGGATGCTCAAACCCGCAACAGGTTACAGCAAGAGTTATTGAAGATCTGGGAGAAGGAACAAAAAACCATTATGTTCATAACCCACAGTGTGGATGAAGCTGTATTTCTGGCAGACCGGGTAGTGGTATTTACGGCCCGTCCGGGAAAGATCAAGGAAATAATCGACATTGATCTGCCCAGACCCAGGGACCGTACCAGCCTGGAAGCAAATATTGTCCGCGAGCGATTATTATCTTCATTAAGTAGCGAGATAATAGCAGCAATAGACTAATATATACAAAATTGCAATCATATTTAGTTTTTTAATATAAAAAAATGGTGAACTCATGGAATTATCTGTCCAACCTATCAATATCAAAGTCGGAAAGAACAAAGTTGTATTAAACAATCTGGATGCTAAAGAATTGGGCGTAAATGCCGGAGACAGGGTCAGGATAAAAGACCATGGATTTATTACTGCTATTGTAGACACTACAGATGATATGATAAGCCAGGGTACTATCGGAGTTTATCATGAGATTATGCAGCATATTGACACTACAAGCACCGTTGAAATTACTCCTGCAACTAAACCTGCTTCCGTAGGCACTATTAAAAAGATAATGAATTCTGAGAAGATAAACCGTGAAGAGATCTATGAACTGGTTGGGGATATTGTTAAGGAAAGTCTAAGCGATGTTGAGATGGCTGCTTTTATTACGGCTACGCATATGAACTGCCTGCCCCCCCAGGAAACTGAATGGCTGACCCGCGCCATGATCGATACTGGTGAAAAGATCGAGTTTGATGTTCATCCTATTATGGATAAGCACAGCATCGGTGGTGTACCTGGAAATAAGATATCTTTCTTAATTGTCCCAATAGTAGCAGCAGCAGGACTTCTGATTCCCAAAACCAGCAGCAGAGCCATAACTGGTGCGGGCGGGACCGCAGATCTGATGGAAATTCTTGCTCCAGTGGAATTTTCTGCTGATGAGATCAAATCCATGACTGAAAAAGTAGGCGGCGTGATCGTTTGGGGGGGAGCTACCAATATCGCGCCCGCAGATGACAAGTTGATCAGGGTGGAATATCCGCTATCTCTTGACCCAAGCTGCCAGCTGCTTGCAAGTATCATGGCAAAAAAAGGCGCGGTTGGTGCCGATTGCGTGGTAATTGATATTCCTGTTGGCGCAGGGACAAAGATGAAGAACGTAGAAGAAGGCAGAGCCCTGGCCAGGGGTCTTATCGATCTGGGGGCCAGGCTTGGAATGCAGGTAGAATGTGCCATGACATATGGAGCTTCCCCGGTAGGCAGGACCGTAGGGTGCGGGCTTGAAGTGATTGAAGCGTTAAAAGTTTTAGAGTCTATGGAAGGCCCCAACAGTCTTATTCATAAAAGTGTGGGACTTGCTGGTTTGTTACTTGAAATGGGCGGTGTAGCTCATAAAGGTGAAGGCAGGGCTATGGCTCTTGGGATATTAAAGTCTGGAAAAGCACTTGAGAAATTCCGTGAAATAATCGAGATACAGGGCGGCAATCCTAATGTAACTTCAAAGGACATCCCTCTTGGTGAATATACCACAGATATCCTGGCCCCATCTCAAGGTTATGTTGTAGAATTCTATAACAAGCGGATAGTTGAGATTGCGAGACTCCTTGGTGCACCAAATGATAAAGGCGCTGGTGTGCAGATCCATAAAAAGAAAGGACAGACTGTGAAAAAGGGAGAACCGATCCTGACACTTTATGCCGAGAAGGAATGGAAACTCACAAATGCTATTAACAGTGCAAAAAAGGATGTGCCTATTTTAGTTGAAGGAATGCTGCTGGAGACTGTTTCAGGGCACAGTCATATTTAATCAAGCTTCGATGTATTCGGTTCTTGGTTTGAGTTCATATTCCACAAGGTCGGTTTCCAGATTAAAGGAGTAAAAGAATATTACCGACCCTTCAGGTACATTTTCCCAGAGGTGTGCGTCAACACATTTTGCTCCAAACTCTTCCACAAGACCTTTATAGGTAGCTGCCTCGATCTTTGTGATGTTTACCGCAACATCTTCTAATTGATTATTCCTGGAATTTTTTACTTTGTATACACCCTTATTGAATAATTTGGGTGAAACAAGGGTACAACGTCCTTTTTCGATTACTTCTTCGATCCTTGTCGGGTCAAGTTCCAGTATGCATCCTATTCTTGAGATATCAATCTTTTCAACCACGTAGAAACCACCAAAAAATTATAATTCGGGTTAATTATGTTATGAGATGATACAATATTTAAATTGTACGATTGTGTATGATTTGATTTATTGTCTACTATGCAAAGATTTCCGTAAGCATTTTTTCAAAGAGTAAGTTTAATTAATGTTCACGTTAATCTTTTAATGGGTGAGTTTTCAATGACAGAAAGAAAATATTTGATAGAAAGTAAACAGTATCTAGATAAGGATGGCAAACCTACATTTGACAGCTGGATTACTTCAGCCAAAGTGATCGAGATAAAACATGAAGACCATTATTTAATATTCTTCCCATTAGAAGGGGAATATGCAGGAAAGAAGCATTATATCCCATTTTCCAACATTCATCTAGTACGCGAATTATAGTATTTTTTATTTTTTCTTATACTGACAATATTACCTAACCAGGCCACTCTTTCTAAAATGAATAGATAATAACTACGAATCCATTCGCAGTTTAAGCAACTCTTAAGTCTTTTTATGTTAAAATAATGGTTAATGGAGGTATAAATATTATGTTATCCAAAAATAAAGGATTAATTCCAAATAAAAGTCATAAAATCAATTTATTGTCTGGTTTAACAATACTAGTTTCAATAATGATCTTATTTTTTATTCCAATGATCTCAGCAGAGGTTTCAGAAAATCCAAACGGTGTACCAATCTCACCAAATGACCCTCCTACAATAGATGTTGTAATTCTGCTGGATTCCACTGGCAGCATGGCAGACGAAATACTTGCAATCAAGAGCCATATACAAAATATTGTTAAAGACACTACGAGTGGTTCACCACAACCAGTAGTCAGGATAGGTATTGTTACATACCGGGATCATCTTCCCGAGGACAATAGTTATGTCTATAAACAATTTGATCTTACCAGGGACATTGATGGTCTAATGGACGAACTGCATGATATTGATGCCAGAGGGGGCGGCGACGGTCCGGAAGCTGTGGCAGACGGCCTTCACGTAGCAGTGAATAAGATGGACTGGTCAGATAATGCTGAAAAGATCATTTTCCTGATAGGAGATGCACCCCCACACGGCGTTGGAAACAGTGGTGATAGTTCATTCCAACAGGGCTGTCCGGTTGGTTATGATTACCTGGAAGAAGTTGAAAGCGCGGTAGAATTGGGTATAACTATATACACTATCGGATGCAGTGGCATTGAGGATTATGAGCATGGTGTGGACGTGTTCAAGGAGATCGCCAGAAAAACCGGCGGAGAATATTACCCCTTGAAATACCAGAGAGTAATTGCAGTGGAATATTATGAAACCGAAAGTGTGGCTGAGGAATATGCTGATGTATCCCGCGATTCCACTTACGACGCTGAATCAGGAACGATCCTTGTAAACAATCTGAAAGGATTTGCAGGATCTGCCATGAAATCAGCCGCAATGGAGGCAGGTGTCAGTTATTCAGATACCAGTGAGGATGAAGAGAATATAGATCCCCCCTCAAAAAACAACTCTGGAAATGAAAGTAATATTCCCGACCTTCCGGGCACATCCATGATCGCATCACTATTAATGACTGCATCTGCCGTATTGATTGCACGACGTCATGGATGGGACTGATCAAGTTTAACTGATTCATTGGGCCTGGTGTACCACGGCAGGGCCGCCAGGGCTCCAATGATACCATTACCTTCCAACCATATCTGGACATTCCTGGATTGGGCGATCTCTAAGGCATACTGTTTTGTCAGTAATTGGGTCCTGCATTTTTTGCTATATTCTTCAAGGGGTGCTGCATCAAAATCGTCCAACACCACCATTCCAGTTTCATCAGATACACTATATTGTTCTAACCCTGACCTGATACCCTCTAATAAATTATGCTTCGCCTTATCATTCGCGCATCCAAATTCAAGCACAGCAGAGACACAATTCTGGGTCCTGGAGGGAGCAGGAAATAGCTGTACCAGTGCATGGGAAAGATACCTGGCATCAGCAGTGTCAAGGAATGATGCGATATTGTGGGCCAGTGTCCAGGTGGCTCCCTCTTCCTTATTATCAGTATCATCAATGCCCACCAGCACCCGTTCAAGTCTTGGTACCACGATAGTCCCTTTGGCTGCCTTGCCGCCGCCTGATTCAGTGATCTCTGAGCGCAGTACACCTTTACTATTAGCGCGGCATACCGTAGCACCCACACCACCACCACCCAGCCCGGCATACGTGATCTCCACATCGTTACCATTCACAATTACTGATTCTATACCGGCAGCAGCAACCGAAGCCTGCAGTTTGAGTTCAGAAGTGCCAGCCTTTGCACGGTAACGGATCATATTCCCAATTGACCGTACCTCCAGAACCTGGGGGCTGCTTGCATAATGGTGCATGGTCCAGGCAGAACCGCCAAAACAGGTAGATCTCTCTATCACATCCACAAGTTCATTTGTGCGGTTGCAGATTGCATATATTCCATCATAAGTAACTGTATAAGGGTCGCTCAATTTCATTATAATGCACCGGTGTTAGTTGTGAAATATCATTTTATATTTAAAAGATTATGCATAATATATCAGGATCAATGACTAAAAGTAAAAACTGTTTTGTAATCACCGGTTAATCATAACATTGGTGACATTTTGAGTAGAGGTCTTGACGGCAAATTAAAAGCAATTACTGTGCTGAAACTTGAAAAACAAAGGATCGGATGGTCTCCGAAACTCAAAAGAAGTGTTTTTATCGCTGAATCTACGAACACCGAGACGATCCAGGAACTAAAAAGGCTCAGGGAAGCTGATGTATTGACAGTTTATGACCAGCTGGAAGACCGGACCATGTTCCTTGAACTCGATCCCAGGGAACGTGTACAATTTGACGAGGTATATTCCAGGTATTTGGAAGTCGGGGGTCAGGTCCTTTATGCCCGAAAAAAGAAGGGGAGAAAAACACACACGTTATTCAGGCTCGATGAAGAGTATGGAAAAACTGCTGAAATGGATGTTCCTGAAAAAAAGTCGCTTTTTTAGGGTATTTAGAATTCATCATCCTGGGCATAACTGCGTCCCATCATTAATGCAAGCTCGGCCCTCATTAATTCTCTGCCAAGGTATGATGCATGATCCAGCCTTGAAACCAAACCCATGTCAAGTATGGTATCAAAGACCTCTCTTGCATTATCTCCGACAATGGTATATTTTGTATGCTGGGCAATGATCCGGCCTGGTCTAATAGCACCCTCCAGCACCCTACTTTCACTGATACTTATCTTAAAACTGCCTGCCGGGTCCCGCGTCCATTGAAATGACGCTTCAGCCTCTATATATTCCTCAGGAACCACATCAAATGGCCTGAATCGTTTTTCCTTCAATATCAGAAGATCCAGTCCAAGGTCTTTTGGCGGGCTTTTGCGCTGTCCTGCCAGAGTCATCATATTTGCAGCAGTCTTGAGTTCAGAAATGCTGCCCTGGGCTTTATCGCTATATTCGGGAGTAAATAATATATCAACACCCAATTCCCAACCCAAAGCAGTAAGCATTGCATTTACGCCCACAGAATCTACATCCATAAGTTCTGTTATATTACCTACCCCAAAGAAAATGGGGATGTCGGGACATTCCTGTTTAAAATGCCTGTAACGGAGCATTGACTCCACCATATCCTCTCCGGGAGGGGCCAGTACAGGATCTGCAATGATCTTTGATATCCCCATGCTTTTAGCTGATCTGATGTTGGCAAACAGGCTCTCTAATCCACCTTCGCTGTCAGGTATGACCACAGCGGCAATGTTCTTCTCTGATATGATCTGGCCCACAGCAGCAATATTATCAGAGTTCAGGCTGAGTACAAGATCCACTCCAGATTCAACTGCAGCAGAAATAAGTTCAGCATCCAAAGTATCTATACTCAGGGGCACTTCAGAGATTTCCCTGGCAGTTTCGACTGCAGCGCGGACTTCAGCAGGTGTAGCTGCCATTCCCACGCCCAGATCTATGATGTCGGCCCCTTTTGACTGGAATTGGTATATCCTGTTGGCCAAACTAATTTTTGAAAGTGAAGTAGCATCAACCACCTCGGCCATGACCTTTATAATAGAACCACCCCCGATCTTTACATTATCAAGCATCAATACCGGACTTGCCGATTTTTCAATTTCTTCAAGCGATATCAGGGCATTCTCTCGCCGCTTTGTAGTCAACAGTTCACAGGCAGGGATAGTAGTTGATAATTCTAACTCGCTGAGAATTGAGATTACCGATCCAAGGTCTATGGCATGTTTGGGACCCAGGCGAACTGGAGTATTCAGTTCCTTTTCAAAACTGGAAAAGTCAGCTGAAACAAGCCCTGGGATGATTATGAGGTCGTATTTTTCGTTTGGCAGGGAATTTTTCAGGCGTGTAGGAGTTGTAAATGCAGCAATATCAATATCCAATACAAGGACTTCTGCCATATCACCAACAGCGCTTTTTACTGTTTCTGCAGCTTTCCTGGCCGTTACAACCAACACTCGCATGATAGTCTAATGTTTATGACATGCAAAAAAGTTTGTTATATTCAAGACATGCTCATATTGAATATTCTGGTATTATCAATTATGTTTACGGCAAGTGAATATCCCCTCATAATTGGGAGAATTACTCTTCAACCAACATCCCTTAAAGTGTGGTGATTTTCCCTGATCTACCAGCTTCCATCAATAGCTTTGATCTCAAGATCAAGGGCCTTTTTCAATAGCTCACGGTCTTTAAGCTCAGGAAGAAGCCCACAATCATATGACCTTCCTTTTTCTGGGATAGCCAACCGATAATTAACTTCTTGAACGTCCACCTTTTGAAAACGTTGCATTTTAACTCTCTTGTATCTGAGATTCTTGCTTTTAATATCGATCTCATA
>Ga0209979_1001240_pt1 | contig 28734 bp, 22 predicted proteins | sample AnhtaG_FD_183114 | JGI IMG/M metagenome (GOLD analysis project Ga0209979, IMG submission 183114) | Deep subsurface microbial communities from Anholt, Denmark to uncover new lineages of life (NeLLi) - Anholt_01485 metaG (SPAdes) (version 2) | ecosystem: Environmental > Aquatic > Marine > Oceanic... | reverse complement strand
TTGAAAAAATTGTCAAAGTAAAATTGTTTTTAACTAAAAAAAGATTATTAAAGAAACAACATGGTTTTGTCAATACTAAAAGATAGGCATGGTTTGGGGTATCCCCCATTCTATTTGGGTTTTTAAGGAAACGCCATGGCTATTGGATGTGTTCTGTGATAGGGACAGAGGCCGGCGAATCTGTATTTATCCCTCTATCTCTATTCGCAAGCAGGGCCGGATTTTATAAGTGAAAATGCAGAGGTTAGAAAAGCCATATCCATAGTTTCAGAGCATACGGAAAAACTCTGACCCGGGTATTTCTGAGGTTAAGGATGCTAAGAAACGATTGGCAGAGCTGCAAAAATCACCTTAAGGTTCAAACTCTAATATTTCAGCTTAAATATTTTAAAAGAATCCCTAATAAGTGACATAAAAAAAGCTTTTTTCCTAAGTTATTAGCTTTTTTGTGGACTTATTAATATTTTTTAATCCAGCCGGGTTAGCCCTGAGTCAAGCGTCAACTTTGGTAGACTAAATTATCTGCTGATTTCCCCCTTTTTTTCCAATCGTTGACATTTCTTTTTAAGCCTCTTTCTTTTTCCCCTGAACATTTAATGCCCAAATCTGGCACGTCTTGTGCAAGAGAAGCTACGGACATGTTAAATGCAGGTTTTGTTTAAAAGTATAATATTTACGCATAAAGGAGGTTATTTAATCACTTGTGAGATTGCCACGCTACACTCGCAATGACAACCAAAGTTGTGGGATTGCCACACTGCGTTCGCAATGACATCTTCTACTTATTGCGGGTTTGATGAATCAAACCCCTACAAGAATAAAAAAAGGACAAAAATAAAATGAAAAAACGTGAAGAGCCAGTAAAACTGACGAGCGACCAAGAGGATACATACGGATTCACCCTGGTGGAGCTTCTTGTATCTTTTTCTCTTGTCATTTTTCTAATCTTGGGAACAATTCAACTCACTTTATATTCCCTCCTTATCAAAAGGAAAGCTGACTGCAACTTAAAATCAGCAACGCTTGTTTCCTCCCTTCTCGAATATCTCAAATCTCTCCCTTATGAAAGTGAAGAATTAAAAGAAGGTTTCCGGACAGAAGGCCTCAGTGGAGAAAGCCTCCTTGAAACCTATCGAAGAGAATGGAGGATTCAAGACATCTCTTCGAACATAAAAAGGATCGAGGCGGAGAGTTTCTCCGAGTCTCACCCGCAAAAAAAGACACGCCTTGTTCTTTTTTTATCCAGAGAACTTGGATTTTAAGAAAAAAATAAAAACGCGAGAAAAACCAGTTATGTTTGAAACTTTGGAAAGGAAAGGGAATTTTAAACAGTTCGGCTATTCCGGGCAGCCTTACCTCTTAACCTGGATTATTCACGAGTCGAGGTCACCGTAGATGTGAGGCGTAAAGGATGAAGCTGTGGTTTACCACCGCAAATCCTTTGCAACGAGGCAGACGTCGTTGCGAGGAGCGAAGCGACGCGGCAATCTCACAATATCGGCTCGCTCGAAGAGTAAAAAATGCCGATTACTGATATACATGAATTTAAAAAACAGAGTGATGTTCTGGAAATGGTGAAAAATCATGCTAACGAATTAATATTATTAAAAATAAATGATGGCATCGGCAGATTTTATGAATAATTCAGGATAATTAATCCCTCTAATAAATATGGTTAATCGAGAAAAACAAGCAAAACACAAAAAAGGATTTTCTCTGGTTGAAAGCCTGCTTTGTGTATCCCTTTTCTTAATAATCGTCCTTATGAGCCTTGAATTTTTCGATTTTACACGGAACATTTTCTTAAAGCTCAAGAACAAGGAAGAATCAAGGGGAGCCGCTATCGCTGCCCTGGACAAAATGAAAACAGATCTTCTCAATGGGGGCTCGGGACTTCTTGAACCCATCCAGCTTGGGCTTTGTGAAGGAATAACCCAGGATGAAGGCCTTTTAATCATCCTCAGTAAGGACAAGAATTTATCCCCCCTTAACGATCTGTTCGAAGGGCAGACACAGATCACTCTTAAAAGCATATACAATGTCAAAAAAGGAATGGAGCTCTGTTTCTTTGACTCCTCCAAGGGAGAGGTCAAATCCATATCTTCAGTAATTAAAAAAGACATAGTCATCTCTTCCCCCCTGGAATATTCTTACCTAAAAGAAAAGACCGGCATTATCCTCCTGAAAAAAACCTCTCTCTTCCTTGATAAGAACAAAAAAATCCTCAGAAGAAAAGTTAACTCCAGCCCTTCCCAGCCTCTTCTGGAAGAAACAAGCATTTTTGATTTTACTTACGAGAAAACCACAAACCTCGTAAGTCTGCGCCTGGCTCTTCAATCAAACAAGGAGAAAGTTTATGAAATTTTTGTTTTCCCAAAAAATACTGCCATCGCGACCACACGTTAACCGGAAGAGAAAATCAAAAAAGGGAGCTATGACCCTTATCTCCGTATTTCTCTATTTTATCTTCTCCTCGCTTGGATTAAGCATGCTTTATCTTTCCCAGATTTATCTGAAAATAAGCGCTTATAAAAAAAACTCGATAATCCTGGATTATGCCTCCGAGAACGGAATAAAACTCGCGTTCAATCATCTCCTCGGCCTGCTTTCACAAACAGGCTCTCCTTCCCTCCTTTCTCCGCTGGAGACAGACGAGCTCAAGAACGACACGCGGAATAAAGGATTAAAAATTGTAAAAAAGCTCCTTGGAGAAAAAATCCCTCTCCAGCATTCCCAGAATTGGGAGAACCTCGGCTGGGAAAGCACCACGAACTTTTCTTTTGAAAAAATCGAAGAGAAAGAGGATTACTTTATTGCCTCCTACAAGGCTACGATAAACTCGGAAGGCAAAATAAAAAATTTCAAGCATAAAAAAGAATCGTCTCTCGAAGCTCTCTTAGGAGTCTCCGCCGGTAACCTACCTCTCCCCTACATCCCGCTTCTTTTAGACAAAAAGGTAAAAGAGGATAAAAAGGAAAATTTTTCGGAAGAGAATAAAATAACCTTCCTCCCGTCAGAAAAGAATCCTATTCCTCCTCAAATAAGCTTCTCGGAAGGAGGCCTCATTCCCGATGACGCAGATTCCCAGCTGCAAAAAGCCTTAAAAATAAAATTCTTTTTCCCGCAAAACATTTCAACTCCTCTCCTCAGAGTGGCGCTTGGTCTGGAAAAGACAAATGAACCTGTGCCCGACGGAGTTTATCTCATAAAAGACAATCTTGGCCTTGGAGGAATTTTTGTCCAGGGAGGTTTAGATGAAATGATCTTGGCTATTGATGGGGATTTCCAGGTTGTATCATTTCTCGCCGAACAAGGCTTATGGATTCTCAAGTACAACCCTTACAAGATTAAAACGACTTTTTTGACTCCTAAGGAAACTTTTGATTACGACCTTATCCCCATGGGTATTATTTTAGTCAACGGAGAGATCCGCTCTCTCGGCGGCGGAGAAATGGACCCCTCCGGCAAGCCCATCTTAGTCACAGAAGAAGAAATCCCATCGATTCTAAGAGGCATCAATCTGACGATAATCTCATCTGACAAAGTCACTCTGACATCACACCTCATCCATCAGGGGGTGAAATGGGTGGACAGAGTTCCCTACATCAAGGATTCAAATTCCCAGCTGAATATTTTTGCAACTGGCAAGGAGTTTTTTGGAAATAAAGAAAAAGAAGGGAAAATAATAGTTGATAATAACTCTCCCGCTGAGATAAAGATCCAAGCATCGCTTACTGCCTCCGGCAAAGGATTCTCCATCGAAGGCGAGAAGAAAACGGTCCATATTCTGGGAAGCCTTCAAACTTCTGATTATTCCTCCAACAAGAATTCGCTCAATTTCACTTATGAAAAGAGGCTTCCGGCAGTAGATTCTTCAGCCCAGAACGCACCCCAGACAGCCAAACCTGTTCTCTGTTTTTCTTTTTTTAAGATCCTGGAATGGAAGGAATTCTAAATGAAAAATATAAAAATATTCTCTTCAAAGAACCACAGGATAGGATTTACTCTCACAGAAGTGCTTATCACCCTATTCCTTACGGCAATCATGGTTGGAATTGCCTCAACCTCTTTCCTGAATGTTTCCCCGAAGTACAGACTGAAAAAGGCAGTCTGGGAAATAAATTCCCGCATGAACTATGCACGTTACAAAGCGATATTTGAAGGGACAAAAACCAGAATCAAATTTAGCCAGCAAAGCTATACAATCGAAAAATATGACAAAAATCAAAAGGAATGGAAAAAAGAGGAGGGAAACTTCCTCAAAGGCGTTACTCTCCAGGCTAACAACAGCCCCGTGTTCCATCCGGAAGGAACAGTCTCCAACCTTGCCTCGATCTACATCTCCAATTCATGGGGAATATATAGAATCACCCTTGCCATTTCAGGACGAATAAAAGTTGTAAAACTCTAGGCTCTAATTTTTTCTGAGAAAGGCTTTTCCTGCTGATCGCAGCTTAAGAAAAAACTTTATAAAAAAACTTGAGGAATCTTTTCAGGTACAGACCGGCAAAGATGTTTGTTACTTTTTCTCAGCTAATATACGCAGAAAAAAATATTCGTCTGTAAGGAAAAGAAGAAATCTACTCCATTTTAAACATGGAATCTTCATGTCCAGTGTTGAAGGTCACCTCTGTAAAAGTCATTGTTACAGCTTCTTCCCCATCCTGAACAACTCTAAGGCTGTGGGGGATCATCATGCCGCCAACTTTTTTGTAATCAGTCGGGAAACTTTCCGCTTCAACCTCAACACCCATCTGGCCCATAGTTGTTCCTTTGGATTTATAAAGAAGATAGGTCTCGGAATTTATATACAGAGATACAGTGTACCCGTCAGAATAAGTTTGTTCCAAAACAAAACACTCTACACCGTCAACCGTTTCCTTTTCTTTTAAGGTATAAGTAATGCCATATTTTGCCGGATTGAGAAGGGAATCGTTGCCCATTGCCTGTCTCTTTAAATCATCGGCCTGTTCTCCACTCAGCTCCTCGGAGGCTCCAGTCTGAGGATTGGTCATCCAGGCTACTTCTCCATCAAAAGCTTGAGTGATTACCATTCCCATAATCTCAATATCCATGCGCAATTTGTTCGGTTCCTTACTGTACATGGTTAACGACCCGCTCATGCCCATTGATACCAACTCAATGTTACCCGTCATAGTCATGTCCTTAACTTTTTCCAGATTTGTTCTTCCACCCCCAGCATCAATCATTTTAGCCAGGACGTCAGAAGCCTCCTGACTCAGTCCTGGACTAACAACCATGCTTAAAAGAAATAGACTTAAAAAACAAAGTGAAAAGATTCTTTTCATATATTCCTCCTTTTCTTTTATGCTTTCACTTCTTTATTTATGTTTTTACTTCTTTGACACCCTTTTTTCGAGGTCTCTGAAGAATTTATAGCTTTTTAAAAAGCTCCAACTCTTTTTTAGTGGCAACAGAATAGCAGTAAATGTAAAAAGAGTCAAATTCCGGATTCATACTTTTTATACTCTGGAATCTAGCTTTTTATTCAATATGTGCTTAAAACCTGAATTTTTTCCCGCTGTATTAATATTATTCAAATCATCAAAGTGTTAAAGGTTTGGCTTTGTTTTATGACCTCGTTTGATAATCCTGCTTAATGAGTCGGTTTTATCTATTTTTATTTCTTCGTCTTGCCAGCTTTCTCTTTTTTGTCATACCACTCCTGCAGGTCTTTAATCGTCACTGACTTGATAGTCTTCCCGGTATCACTTTCAATAACTTCCACTCGAGCCTTTTCATAATCCAATTGAACATAGATACCCTTTTTATCCCAATGGCTCGCAATAGAATCGTATAAATCCTCATAAAACGCCAGCCCGTCAAGCTCTGCCAGATCAACACGTTCTTCAGCTTTCATGCCAGGTGCATATTCAACGATCTTGAGTAACTCGCCGCTGAACTTTAACTTGATAATACTTGTGGAGTACCCTAAACGCTCTTTTTCTTCTACTCGCTCCAGATGCTCTTTATGAAAACACTCAGGACAAACAAGGTAGCCGTTGCCTTTCCAAACAGGCTTCTGCAGCAAATCCTGCTCTACTTCTTTACCGCACCGTGAACAAAACTTCTTAGCCTTTGATTTATCTTTATCTTTGGGCATTCCCCCGCCTCTCTTTTGTTTATCTTCTCACCTTTTTATCTTTAGAATCACCCATGCGGATGTTCAGCATATACCCTAACATCAACATAAGGAGTGTTTCAATTTTACCGAGATTTTCTCTTAACCTCAATAAGAAATTGGGGACGGTTCTATTTTTTTTCAAAAACGATTTTGCCGTCGATGATTGTGTAGATAGCTTCTACTTTCAGAATCTCTTCTTCCGGGATTTTAAGGAGGTTCCTATCAAACACAGTGATGTCAGCAATTTTTCCCTCCACCAGTGAGCCACGGATATTTTCTTCAAAGGCGGCATATGCATTATTTATAGTAAATGCCTTGATGGCTTCTTCGACAGAAATCCGCTGTTCAGGAAACCAGCCTCCCTCTGGTGTGCCCTTTAATGTTTTCCTTGCAACAGCCGCATAGATAAGATATTTGGGATGCATAAAATAAAGAGCAGCGCTTGTCCCGGGCCAATCCGAACCAAAACTCAGCATGGCTCCATTATCCAGCAGCGATTTAAAGGCATATGCTCCTTTGCACCGTTCATGCCCGATCCTTTCTTCCATCCAGCGCATATCATCAGAGATATGGTAGGGATTCACCTCTGCAATAACATTCAGGGCTTTAAACCGGGCAAAGTCCTGAGGCCTGAGCACCTGGGCATGGATAACCCTGAAGCCCTTTAAATCAACTCCCTCATTCTTCAGTCTTTCATAAAGGTCGAGCATCTCCGCGACACCCCTGGTCCCGATGGCATGGACGTTAGGAACAAAACCTCCTTCTATACCCACTTTTATGAGCTTGTACATCTTCTCCATGTTTCCATTCTTATAACCGAGATCATCAGAAGTATGGCGGCGCCAATGGCCGTAATTGTCAGGCTGGTCATCGTATGGCTCGAAAAAAAGAGCTCCATGTGTCCCCATGATCCCATCGATATAACCCTTCAAAGCACCGTAACGAAGCCATATATCTTTCTCTTTGGTCTTCGGATGAAGTCCCATTGTAAAACCTTTCTCTTTTAATCCGGCTCCGCGGGAGAGGTCCGGCCTCAACCAGACACGGCAGGTAAGTTCCCCGTTCTCCTGGAGTTCTATGAAGCGCTTAGTCTGCGACGGCGTCTCAATATCATGAACTTCCACAATCCCCGCTTCCCGGAGAGCACGTAGCGCAGCCCTGTTCTCATCCAGGAGTCTCTTATGGGACTTTGGCTTTCTCGCTTTTCTTATCCTGTCAAAGGCAGGGGAAGCAGGAAAGATAATCCCAGTCGGCTTTCCGTCCTTGCCTATTTCCATACCTTTAAGCTTACCTCTTTCTAAGCCGGCAGCCTTAAGAGCTACTGTATTAGCCAGCCACTCCTTATAATCAAAGCGGCAGAGAAAGCAGGGATTGTCCGGAGTTAAATCATCTATCATGTACCGGCTTGGCCGCCATAATTCCATTTTCTCTGACTTCTTTTCCCCCGCATCAGCCAGAGCCCACTGCTCATAGGCACCCCAGAGCCCTTCGGTTATCCATTCGCCATCTTCCAGGATCCCCGCAACCCTGCTGATCTCTTTTCTCAGCCCTTCTTTATCAGATACAATCATTAAGTTCGCATCGTTGATAAGAGCGCCTGCCCGGTTAAAATGGACATGACCGTCGATTATTCCCGGAGTCACAAATTTCCCTCCTAAATCAATAACTCTGGTCTTATCCCCGATGTATTTCCTTGCTTCTTTGTCTTTTTTACAAACAGCAATAATCTTGTTTCCTGTAATGACAAGGGCTCTTGCTTCAGGATTGTTTGGGTCCACAGTATAAATATCTCCATTTAGCAGCACCAGGTCAGCAGGAGGATACTCCTTTTGAGAACAGCCTGAAAATATAATAAGGATTACAAATATTGAAACAATAATAAGGCCTGAAAGTTTAACTTTGAAAAAATTTCCCATAATTCCTCCTGAATCGATAATTGTTTACCCAATAACTATGCTTTTCAAGATGAGGTTGATTATATCCATGAGCCATGCCCGTGTCAAAAGGTCAATTCATTATTCAACTTGACTATCTTCTTTCTAGTTATTATTATTTCGCCAAGTCGTATAAAGAGATAAAATAATAAATATCTTCAGGGATTAATTTGAGTGAAATAATTCCCTCTCCCAAAGGGATTACGAACTCAATAAATATAATTAATAAGGGAAAAGGAAGGTCCAAATGAAAAAGCTCTCGATTATGCTCACTATTTTCCTTATAATCACCGGTCTTTGTTCTGCCCAGGAGCAGTACGGAAATATCCGCGGCGTGGTCACTGATACTGAAGGCACTCCACTTCCCGGAGTCACAGTAAGCCTGGAATCTGAACAATATGCTCCCCGCTATGTTATAACCTCTGAAGGCGGCGTTTTTCGTTTTATCAATGTCTCTCTGGGCGTTTATCAAATTAAATGTGAGCTTCCCGGTTTTAACACTTACATTCAGGAAAACATCGATATTCGAGTTGGCTTTAATGCTGAGTTAAAAATTGTTTTGGAGCTTGCCGTCCTCCAAAGAGAGGTTACTGTTGTAGCTGTAGCTCCTATCGTGGACGCTAAGAAGACAGGAACAGCCACCAATGTCACCCAGATAACTCTGCAGGAGATTCCTTCAGGTAGAGACCCCTGGGTTGTTCTCCAGCAGGTGCCTGGAATAATGGTCGACAGAGAAAACGTCGGCGGCAGTGAATCCGGACAGCAGTCTCAGTTTATCTCTAAAGGCGCTAAAGTGGCCGAGACCATGTGGAATATGGACGGTATGCCAATCACGGATATGGCATCTCTTGGCACATCGCCCACCTATTACGATTTTGACCAATTTGAAGAGATGCAGATCGTTACAAGCGGTCAAGATGCCTCCATCCAGACAGGAGGTATTTCTATCAATTTTATTACCAGAAGAGGAACCAATAAGTACCAGGTAATGGGGCGGACCTTCTTCACCCACGACAAACTTCAATCTGACAACCGCACTGAAGAGCTCAAAGACCTGGGTTATGTGGGAGACCGGATCAATCAGATCCTGGACTACGGTATTCAGGTGGGCGGGCCCGCCATCAAAGACAGGTTCTGGTTCTGGCTGGGCTACGGTGTCCAGGACATAAGGCATACCACAATCGCTGGTTATCCTGACAACACCAAGCTTGAAGGATTTAATGCAAAATTGAATTTCCACTTAAGCGCCAGAAACAGGGCTGAGCTCGCCTTTGTGTACAATAACAAGACACAAACAGGTAGAGATGCAAGCTCCACCCATCCTCCTGAGACAACTGTAAATCAATACGGCAACGGCAATCCTTTCTTCAAATTTGAAGATGAGCATACCTTCTCCCCTAATTTTCTCCTCTCTTTAAAACTGGCTGTCAGGATCAGCGACTGGGGTTATGATCCCCAGGGAGGCATGGATGTGCAGCGAGGCTATGACATTGCCACCGGTATATATTCCGGCTCCTCTTCCAATTACCGTTCAAAGCGCTCCTCCTACAGCGCAAAACTTGACGGCAACTACTTTGTGGAAAACATCCTGGGTGGTGACCATGAATTTAAATTCGGTGTCGAATACCGCCTGACTCCGGCAAAAACAAATTCGGCGAACGCCGGAGATTGCGTTAAGGGCTATCTGAATAGAGTCCCCTATATTGCCCAGGTAGATAGAGAAGCAGTCTATGACTGCAAGAGTGATAGATACAGTTTTTACATAAATGATGCTTTCACCACCGGAAGATTAACCCTTAATTTTGGGTTCAGGGTAGATAGAGAGAAAAGTGTTACCAAAAAGACCTCAATTAAAGCAAGCAAAGTTGCTCCTCTTCTTTTGCCCGCTTTAACAGTACCTGCCATTGATCCTGATTTTAAGTGGACGACATTTTCACCAAGAATAGGATTTACATATAACTTAACCGGTGACGGGAAAACCCTGCTCCGCGGCAATATTGCACGATACGGAAGCCATATGTCTAACTATTTTGCACTTAATGTCTCTCCTGCAAGGAAGTCCTGGGCCCAGTACTTCTGGAATGATTCCAACAGGGATGACCAGGTAACAACGGATGAGCTTTTTGGGTATCTAATTTTAGCTCCCCCCGCTTTTGATGGTTTTGACCCATGGAATCCCACAAGCCTTGAATCCTCCAACAAAATAGACGAAAACCTAAAATCGCCTCTCACTGATGAGCTTATTCTGGGCATTGAAAGAGAAATATTCGCGGATTTCTCTCTGAGTGCAGACGTTATCCTCCGCCGCCACCACCGCACCGTTTGGGTTTTATATTATAACAAAGCAACCGATACAAAAATAAGCCAATCTGATTACACTGAACACTATACTGACTCTCTTACATATGACGGGGAAACATACAATTACGAGTACTGGGCATTAGACGAATACAGACCCGTAGGTGAATATATTGAGAACCGGCCTGACTACCATCAGAACTATATGGCTCTTGAGATATCCGCGGTAAAAAGGCTGAGCCACAGGTGGATGATGAACGCGTCCTTCACCTACCAGATCCACAACAAGCATTACGGAGACAACGGCTATGTGGACCCAACAAACATCGATAAGCTTGACGGAACAAGAGTACCTTACATCTCGGGATTTTATTACTCCGGATTCGGTGACTGGGTAGCCAAAGTGAGTTTTCTCTATCAGCTGCCCTGGGGCTTTAACATCTCCTGTTTTGCCAATGCCAAACAGGGATATTATTATGCCCCTGTAATCAGTGTTCCAACTCCTGAAAGGTCGACTGTCGGCCTTGGAGCAACTGCCGATATTTACACGGAAAAATACGGCGAGACAAAGCTCCCCAACTTCTACAATGTAGATTTGAGCCTCGTAAAAAATATCCAACTTGGGAGATACGGCACTCTTACTCTCCAGGTGGATGCTTTCAACATCTTTAATTTCTCGCATACCCTTCAGCGTTATCCTCAGGTCAACTCTGCCCGTTATAATGAGATTGAAAAAACCCTCAACCCCCGCATTATCCGCTTCGGGATCAGATACAGATTCTAAATCAGTCAGTGTAGGGGTTTGATTCATCAAACCTACCTTCCAATAGCAAAATGAATTTAAGTATGCTAAGAAGCGTCTGGCTGGTCTTTAAAAGTAGCATGTCTTTTTTAGTTAATTTTAACCTGCAGTGGTATAATTCAGTCTGAATGAAATCAAAAATCATCTTCATATCTTTCTTACTACCACTTTTTACCGCTACATTTTTATTGGCCACTCCCAAATCTCGCCAAATAGATGTGCTCCTTATAACCATTGATACCCTCAGAGCTGACTACTTGAGCTGTTATGATAATACAAAAATCAAAACTCCCCACATTGACCGCCTGGCTGACCGAGGTCTGCTCTTTAAGAAAGCATTTGCTCACAATGTCGTAACTCTCCCTTCCCATATCAACATCTTAACAGGAACATATCCCTTCTATCATGGAGTCAGGGATAATGCCGGTTATAGATTAAGTGAGGAATCCCTCCTCATCTCTGAGGTGCTGAAGGAGGAAGGTTACCGGACCGCGGCTTTTATCGGCGCTTTTCCCCTTGATGACCGCTTTGGCATGAACCAAGGATTTGACATTTACGATGATTTCTACGGTGATACTTCACATCCCAATGACTTGTTTTTTGTGGAGCGGCCAGCAGAAAAGGTTTTAGATGCTGCGCTGCGCTGGATCAAGGACCAGGGCGATAATCCCTGGTTCTGCTGGATACATGTTTTTGATCCCCATGTTCCATACAACCCTCCCCAGGATTTTAAGAAAAAATACCCCTCTGACCTCTATGGAGGCGAAGTGGCCTATGTGGATGAGGAAATAGGCAAGCTTTTTTTATACCTGGAGAAAAGACAGAACAGAGACTTCCCCCTCACTGTTTTCACTTCAGACCACGGAGAGAGCTTGGGAGAACACGGGGAACTTACCCACGGCGTTTTTGCCTACAACAGCACTCTTCACATCCCCCTTATTATTTTTCAACCTAAGCTTTTCCCAAAGTCTGAAGTTATAAAAGAGATAGTCAGACATATCGATATCGCTCCGACAATCCTGGATGTTACAGGAATAAAAATTCCAGAAGTGATGCAGGGGAGGTCTCTCCTTCCTTTAGTAAAAAAGCCTTCAAGGTGGAAGGAAGAAGACTGCTATTTTGAATCCCTTTCCCCGAATCTGAATCGTAACTGGGCACCCCTTTACGGATTAATTCGAGGAAACCGTAAGTTTATTTCTCTGCCTATCCCTGAACTCTTTGACCTGGAAAAAGATTTCAAAGAAGAAAGGAATCTCGCAGCATCGGATAAAAAGAACGCGAAAAAGCTAAAAACAGCTCTCGACAATATCCTTAAAAAAAACCGGCAGTCCCTTTCAGTCAGGAAACCGATTGACCAGGAGACAATAAATAAACTTCGAACACTTGGATATATCGCCGGTTCTGAAGTCTCACCAAAAAAGAAAAGCTTTTCTGCTGAGGATGACCCAAAAAACTTGATCGTCCTCGACAGTAAAATGCAAGAAGGAACTATGGCGTTTCAGGCAGGAGATGTACAAAAGGCTGCGAAGGCATTTGAGGATATCCTGGAAGAGAGGCCCAATTACAGCGTTATCTATGAAAAGCTTTCCTACATCTACAGAGAAAACGGAGAGCTGGAAAAAGCAATAAAACTTCTGGAGAAAGCCGTGGAATTTGAACTGGATGATCCCTCTCTTATGAGCAAGCTTGCTATCTATTACCAGGAGGCTGGAAAGCTGAAGAAAGCAAAAACGATTCTTGAGAGTCTTGTCAGATCTTTTCCCTATGATGTGGAAACGCTAAACTTTTTGGGAGTGACTTACTGGAAGCTCGGAAGCTTAGAGCAAGCCATGGAAATTTTCCAAAAGGCTATAACTCTTGATAAGGGCTATGCCAGACTTTACAGCAACCTCGGCTCTGTGCATTTAAGCGCAAAAGATTATTCAAAGGCAGAGAAAAATTTCAACGCAGCCCTCTTTTATGACCAGAATCTGGCTTCAGCTTATAACGGCATGGGTGTGATCAGAGGTCACGAAAATAAATTATCTGAGGCTGCTCAAAACTGGAAAAAGGCAGTGGAGCTGGAAAAGACCCAGTATGATGCCCTCTACAATCTCTGCGTTGTCCTTACAAAGATGAATCAATTTAAAGAAGCGTTAAAGTATATAGAGCAGTTTATTAGCTCGGCTCCTCCTCAACAATACAGCTCTGATATAAAAAAAATGAAAGAACTTCGCTCCCGTTTGAAGACCGTTTTAAAAAAGAATGATTAATAGTCTATTCGGGCTGTTTCATTTATTTTTTAGAATTAAGCAACACATTCCGCAAAGCTTTAGTTTAAGTAATTGATTTAATGCTGGAGTTCTGTGATTATATGTTGTTGCGAGAAAAGTGTTGGAATCTTATTATTCAAAGTGGGTTTGATGAATCAAGTCCCTACAAAAATGGAGGAAATTACCATGAAGAAACAATTTAACTTAAAAGTCTATCTTATCAGCTTTTGTTTCCTGTTACTCATTTTTTCCCTCTCATTTGCGCAAAAGATCGAAACCATCGACGGGGTTCGTGTTGTCCATAACGGCAAAAGCGGCAAGTGGGGGGAAAATCCCAAGCTCTCTCTGGAATTTGTTAAAACGATCGGAGAATTAGAAACTGAAGATGAGAACCTGGCGTTTCATATGCCTTCAGATATAATCATTGACAGCAAAGGTTACATATACATCCTGGACTCCGGCAACCACCGAATTCAGAAGTTTGATTCTGACGGCAAGTATATCACGACAATCGGGAACAAAGGACAGGGCCCCGGTGAATTCTATTATCCTCTGTCTATTGATATAAATCCAAAAGGCTATTTATACGTTTCTGATCCTTATAATCAAAGAGCCCAGGTTCTAACTCCAGACGGCAAGGAACACAAAACTATCCTATTCCATAAGACTCCTGCCGGCGTTATAAAACTCTCCAAATCCGGCAATATGATTATGGGAAGCGGAAGTGGCGTCCTCAGTTTTGGCCTGGGAGGGATGAGTGAAAATCAAGGCCAGCCCGGCCTTATAAAAGTGGCAGGTCCGGAGGGAGAAATCCTGAAAGACTTCGGACAGCCGTATAATTATAAAAACGTTCCCTTGAACAGAATGGGTAACCAGTTTCATTTCACAATCGACAATAATGATAATATCTTTGTCTCATTCGATTTCCAGAACAGAGTAGAAAAATACTCCTCTGATGGGAAATTACTGTGGAAATCAGACAGGAAGCTCAACTACGACACCGATCCCGCAAAGGCTAAACCCGGAAAAGAACGCAGAAGTGGAGGAAGTATCTCTATAGAGTCGCCGCAAATAAACAGGTGTTCAAACGGAATAGCTGTTGACAAGAAAGGCAGAGTCTGGGTCATCACTTTAAAAAGGCAGATAAAGGAAGAGGAAAGCGTCCAGACAAGCGTCAGAGCAATGAGAACCGCTGGTGGAGACAGGTCTCTCAATTTTTCTTACGACGGAAATACCGATGTCACAGAGACCGACATGTATCAGCTGGAGGTGTACGCTCCTGACGGGATTTTGCTTGGCAAACTTCCACTGAACCAGTTTGTGGATGATATCCGGATTGAAAAAGACAGGCTATTTCTGCTGGATAAAATGCGCGGAGCACAGTATTACGAGTACAAAATCACTGAGAAATAACCCGGATTCAATATCTCTTTAAAGAATTTCTGCTTGAAGCTGCCGATATTCAGCAGCGGACGGTTGTATCTAAATATAATATAATAAACGGACACCACCCTCACCATATCTAACATTTAGCCTGAATTATTCATAAAAATTCCTGATACCTTCACATATATATTTGTATGAATAGCCCAGGTCAGTATTTCTAAGGGCAATTTTTCCCTTTTTAAAAAAAGAGTAATAATGTAAAATTAAGGTAATTATAAGTCCAATCCATTATTTAATTAAAGAGATGATAGAACCAATAGTGCACAAAGCAACCAGTTTTCAAGAAGCAGATATGTGGGATATAAAACAGCACACTCAAATGACTCATGAGGAGAGGCAAAATGCTGCCAGGAAACTCAGAGAGAGATATTATGGAAAATATCCCCCTGACGTCCGCGATACTGGTAATATAAAATGAAAGCGTCTCATTTTTCTCCTGACATCCAGGAATTCATCAGATTACTTTCAATAAATAATGTTCGATATATCATCGTAGGTGGAGAAGCAGTCATTTATTATGGATACGCAAGGCTTACCGGCGATGTGGACTTTTTTTATGAGGTATCATCTGAAAATGTAAAAAAGCTGTATAAAACCTTGGAAAGTTTCTGGGGAGGCTCAGTCCCGGGGATAAAATCTCAAAAAGAACTTTTAAAAATTGGGACGATCTTCCAATTTGGGAGACCTCCAAACAGAATAGATTTACTCAATTCAATCAATGAAGTGACATTTGAAAATGCCTGGGCAACTCGAACCACAGAGGAAATAAAAATAAAAGATGAAAAATATCCTGTTTATTATATCGGTTTGGAAGAATTGATTAAAAATAAAAAATCCATTAAACGGTATAAAGATCAGGAAGACTTAAAATATTTAAACTCATTGAAGAAAAATAAATAGGTGGGCTTAAAGAATAGCACAGGTAATTGATAATAAGAAATAAATATTAAGTATTTCTGGATATATATTAAGGGAGGTTTAAGGGGTATCTCAATTAATAACTTATTCCCGCCATTCATTTGACAAATTTAAAAAAAAGGAGGGAAATGCCATGTATGCACGACTACTTAAAATTCAAACAACGACTAACCTGATAGATAAAGCCTCGAAGCTTTTTGAGGAGAGCGTTATTCCTAACTGTAAAAATCAAAAGGGCTATAAAGGAGCTTTTTTCCTGGCAGACCGCAAAACAGGTAACTGCCTTCCCATAACTCTATGGGAAAGCAAGGAAGATATGCTTGCCAACGAACAAAGCCGCTTTTTCCAGGAGCAAGTAGTCAAGTTTATAGGCTTTTTCACATCAGATCCTATTCGTGAAGCCTATGAAGTGGTTGCCCAGGATTAGAAAAACCTTCCTTTCTTTGATTAATAAGATTTAAGGTGAGATTGATGCGTCACTTCGGACTCGTTATGACATTTCCAAATGTCAAATGTTGAGACGCGACCCCTTTTTCACTTTTTCATTTTTCACAAAAAAAATGAAATTGAAATTCGTGACTTAATTGTTGTATAGTTAAAATCACATCCATGAAAAACATTTTTCTTCAGGAGGGTAAATTATGAGAAAAACTATTACGGTATCTTTCTTGATTTTTATCTTTCTCTCAAGCCTTACAATCTCTGCTCAAGAACCTTATAAGCTTCCTCCAAAAGAGGTACTTGACATTGTCGATGCACCTCCTTCACCCCGCGTCTCACTGAACCCAACAGGCGATACTATGCTTATTATTCAATATGAATCCATGCCTTCAATTGCCTACATGTCTCAGCCCATACTCAGGATTGCAGGAACAAGGCTCATCCCGAAGTTCAACAGCCGCCAGACAACAACTTTTTACACAGGAATTATAATCAAATCAATTAAAGACGGCTCCACAAAACAAATCTCTCTTCCCGGCGGATCAAAACTCAGCTATCCCAGGTGGTCACATGACGGCAAGTGGTTTGCTTTTCTCCGTTATACGGATACAGGCTTAGAACTCTGGGCTGCAGAGGCAAAAACCGGAAAAGCGAAAGCTCTCACCGGACTGGTCATCAATGCCACAGTAACATCCGGTTTTTCGTGGCTGAACGACAGCCACCATCTCCTTGCCTACACTGTCCCGGAGGGTCGCGGGAATGCTCCTGAAAAGCCCGCAGTCCCTGTCGGACCAAATATCCAGACTACAACAGGAAAATTTGCCAAGGTATGGACCTACCAGGACCTCCTGCAAACTCCTTATGATGAGAAGCTTTTTACATACTATGCCACATCTCAAATCATAGAAATAGACGTCACTTCAGGCAGCAGCAGGAAAATTGCCGATCCGGCAGTATACCTTAATGCTGATCCTTCACCTGACGGAAAACTGCTGCTTGTTTACAGGATAAAAGAACCATACTCTTACAGTGTCCCTTACTATAATTTTACCCACAGTTTGGAAATATGGGACAGGGACGGCAGCTTAGTCCATCTTTTTGCCGACCTTCCTCTCGCCGATGAAGTCCCAATGAGAGGAGTCCCCACAGGACCAAGGTCTGTTGAATGGAGGGCGCTTAAACCAGCCACTCTTATCTGGGTCGAAGCTTTAGACGAAGGTAATCCAGAGAAAAAAGTTCCTCACAGGGATAAACTTTTAACTCTTTCCTCACCCTTTAAAGAGCAGCCAAAAGAGATACTGAAAATCCAGCACCGCTATTCCGGAATTGCCTGGATGAAGCCGGAAGGAAAGGCTTTCCTCACCGAATATAACTGGAAGAAAAGATGGAGAACCACTTACCTTGTTAATGTTGACGACCCGAGCGAGCCACCACAAAAAGTTTTCGACATCAGTTCTCAAGACCGCTACAACGATCCTGGCCGCCCTGTTTACACAATCACTCCCGCCGGAGAATATATTCTGCTTCAGGACAAAAACTGGATCTATCTCTCCGGAAGCGGTGCCTCTCCAAAGGGAGATATGCCATTTCTCGACAGGATGAACCTCAAGACGATGAAGAAAGAGCGGCTATTCCACTGCGGTGAAGGAATCTATGAATCTTTTGTTGACTTTGTGGGGAAATCCAGAAAGGAAATCATTACATCATACCAGTCCAAAACAGAGCCACCCAATTATTATCTTTTTAATCTGAAAATAAAAAAGCGCAAGGCGCTTACCGACTATAAAGACCCTGCTCCCCAGCTTACAGGGATGAAGAAGCAGCTCATAAAATACAAAAGGGCTGACGGCGTAGACCTTTCTGGGACACTCTATCTGCCTCCGGACTACAAGGAAGGAGATAGGCTGCCGCTCGTGGTCTGGGCTTATCCCCTGGAATACAGCGACCCGCGGGTTGCAGGCCAGGTGCGGGGTTCGCCTCACAGATTTACTTTTTTCAGGGGAACCTCTCAGCTTTTCTTTGTAACCCAGGGTTATGCTGTTCTTGACGGAGCGCAAATGCCGGTTGTCGGGGACCCAAAAACCATGAACGACACTTTTGTCGAACAGATCGTCTCAAGCCTTAAAGCAGCCATCGACAAACTGGATAGCATGGGTGTTATCGATCCCAAGCGAGTCGGTGTGGGCGGGCACAGCTACGGCGCTTTTATGACAGCCAACCTGCTGGCACACTGCGACCTTCTGGCTGCCGGAATTGCACGGAGCGGCGCCTACAACAGAACCCTGACACCTTTTGGATTTCAGAGCGAACGGAGAACTCTCTGGGAAGACCCGGAAATCTACTTCAAAGTCTCACCTTTTATGCACGCCCACAAAATAAACGAGCCTATTCTCCTCATCCACGGCGAAGCAGACAATAACTCCGGAACTTTCCCCATTCAATCCCGAAGGCTTTTTCACGCCTTAAAGGGCCACGGGGCAACAGCGCGCCTTGTCATGCTTCCAAATGAGAGCCACGGCTACAGAGCCAGGGAGTCAGTGCTTCACGTACTCTCAGAGATGTTCGATTGGTTCGATAAATACGTTAAGAAAAAGTAAACAGTTCTCAGGAATTATATTAATTTCAATACATATTTACCTATTTTCCACATCACGCCGCACTGGCTGTAGCATCTGAGGAAAGATCTGCGTTTACGTTGACAGGGCATTGATCAATTGGTCAAGCGCTTTTTTATGCTTTGCTAAGTCCATCTTACGTATGTTAATGAGCTTCCATTGAATGGCCGGCATTTGAGTCAAATGCTTGATCCCCAAGCGATCCCACTCTGGCTCACCTCTTTTTATGGATATAAGAAATTGTTTCTCGTCATCATCGAGGGCACGAACAAGTGTCTCAGCCAAGCCCCGCTGTATCTGCAGCAAGTCATCGAGGGATACTATGCTTCGGACCATTCCTTTGAACTGATTCTTGTACAATCCTCCGATATCTCGAAATTTAGGGACTAAAAGCTCGCTCATCGGTCGGTTATGTCCGGCAAGATATACGATAAAGGCCCGCCGGATCTCAGGAGTGATACCCGTGTCATCAAGTAGAAGCTTCACGTCGAACAGGTCCCTAGGATGCTGTCTATCGAGGGCAGCACAGAGCTTACTGCCGTACAAGTCAGCAATGGACAGCGTCTGAATGCTTACAAAGGCTTCGAAATGCTCCTGTGCAGCAAGGCAAAGGTCATGGCTCTGAGCTGAATGTAAAGATCCCCGGAAAATCAGGTTTGGTTCGATTTTGACCACGGCATCGCCTGTAGTTATGAAAATTTTTACAATGTAGTCTTCAATCCGGCTCTCGTGAACTCGTACATCGTGTACGTGTTGCTCAAAATCATTCTTTATCGATAAAAGTGTGTTATGAATCTCCTGAAGTGCCTCTTTGCGTGGCTTTAAAGGAAGATAGGTCAGGTCGATGTCCACAGATATGCGGGGCAACTCACGTACAAAAAAGTTGATGGCAGTGCCGCCCTTTAGAGCAAAACAGGAATGCCTACCAATCTCAGGAAGACATCGAAGTAACAGTCTAACTTGTGACTCGTAACGGCGATCAAACACCCGGTAGCTCCTTGCGCTGCGGTACGGTTATCTGGTACTTTTTGTTAAACTGACCGCCCTTGTAGATTTGGCGTTTCCCTTTTCCGAGATCGACTCGTGAGGATTCCAGGCGTTCGAACCAGTCATGTCCAGCCTTTTCTGCACTCCAGAGGAAAAGTCGCTTGACCTTGACTGATCGACAGTTCTCTAAAAGCTCCTGGACTAGGTACGGCCGGAGTGTACTGAGCCCTTCCATCAACTGGTACGCATGCTTTATATCGGCATTACTTCCGGCCTTACGCATCTGTTCCATAACGGCTCTCTCAGCACTAGACATAATGACTTCGAATCCACCACAGTCCAGCTTAGTGACAGCCTTATCAGCAATGCGTTTAAAAAGGGATAAGCAACTGTGTCTCAGGTCGGCCTCCCATTGATGATTCCGAAACCATGCTGGCAGCTGCTCCGGTTGATCACTTATTAACATGACACTCTTTTCTCTCCCCAGAGGAACGAAGTGGGACCGGCCATGCAGCTCCAATGCGGTACGTGCCCCAACATGTATGCTCATGCCGAGCTGGGTCTGCAGAGCGTAAAGACCTCCCAACCAATCAACTCTGTCGCCTGGTTGTGCAAAAGCCCTTGCGCCAAAACGCACCAACCATCCGGATTTCACATGCCAGTTAGCCAGCTTGTTGGAGACTCCCATTCGGCTGAGCCATTCCTGGGTCGCAACCGTACCTCTCGGCCACTTTTGAAGCACCTGGTTTATTTTTGTTGGCTTTCGACTAGTCATCCTAGGCATTCTCACGTAATTCTGAACTCATGGCTAAAGCTAGTTTATTTTTCTATCTAAAAATATAGTAATGCTAGTTTTTTGTCAAGTAAATTAAACTATCTAGATTTTTTCCATTTTTAACATGAATGGAATCGATGATGTCCAACGCAACAGAGATTGGAAAGCTTTCCCCTCTCTATTTAGGTACATCTCTGGGAATCCTCAATGTAATTCATTGATATTACTTCCTGTATTCACTTTTATGTATGTAGGAACTCTAAGACCATCCCAACCACTTGCCCAGTCAGGAAATTGAAGTAATGTTACAATTTGAAATTTTGGAAGACGACTGGTGTGAGGAATATTCTTAAAAACGCCAGTAATTTTCCAATCTTTTTTGTCAAAATTTATTGTTCTACCTAACGGATTTTCGGCGCCACCGCAGGATTTTTTGTACAAGGTTGAGGTTTATAAGCTGGTTACGAAGAAGCAAGGAGAAGACCTCCCGGGTGATCACCGCTAAAGATGGCATGCTGGTTCCACGACATAGCCCAGATGTTGTAATAAGGATCCCCCAAGCTGTCAGGGATGTGATCAGACATGTGGAAGATTAAAGGAAAAGTCATGATAAGAGAAAAGACAAAGAAAATGGCCACCGCCAGAAGACTAAAAAGTTTGTCTTTTTCGATTTTATCAAATATTTTAATAGGTTTTTCCTCACTCATTTAATTTCAAATCTTTATATCACATAAAAAAAAAGCCGGTCAAATCATAATTTGTTGGAGTGTCAGATCCTCACCTGCATAGATGCTCTGACCACTAGCAGGGTTGAACGATATCATGATGAGTAGTATTATTCCAGTACAACATAAATGGATATCTGGATACAAAAGAAATCAACTGACTGGCTGCCCACATCCAGAAAGGAAGCAATCGCAAGGGGATGGGACGAACTGGATGTGATCCTTTTTTCGGGTGATGCCTACATTGACCATCCTGCTTTTGGCGCAGCTGTTATTGGCCGCATTCTCGAACAGATGGGATTACGTGCTGCCATTATTCCACAACCCAACTGGCGTGATGATCTTCGGGATTTCAAAAAACTAGGACGACCACGTCTCTTCTTTGGGGTAACAGCTGGGGCGATGGATTCGATGGTCAACCACTATACCGCTAATAAGCGGATTCGAAGTGACGATGCCTATACACCTGGCGATAAATCAGGATTCAGACCGGATTACCCTACACTGGTATACACAAGAATTCTGAAGAAACTCTATCCTGATGTTCCCGTGATTCTTGGAGGAATTGAAGCTTCACTCCGCCGTGTTACCCATTACGATTACTGGTTAGATCACCTGAAACCTTCTTTTCTTCTGGAAAGCGGAGCCGATTTGCTCGTCTATGGAATGGGCGAAATGCCGGTGCGGGAGATTGCCCGATTGATGGAAAAAGGTATTCCTTTGTCAAATCTTACCAATATTCGACAAACCGTTTATCTGGCTGACCGGAACAAACCGGTGCGTCCTGTGAAAATCTGGCGGGATCTCATAGTGTTCTCTCACGAAGAATGCCTTTCCGATAAAAAAAAATACGCCCAAAACTTCAGAAAAATTGAGGAGGAATCGAATACACTCACTGCTCGCCGCATCATTCAGGGAGCTGGAGATCGCTGGGTCGTGGTGAATCCGCCCTATCCTCCGATGGAAGAGGAGCAGATGGATGCCTCCTTCGACCTTCCTTTTACCCGTTTACCTCATCCCCGTTACAAGAATAAAGGCGCTGTACCGGCTTTTGAAATGATCAAGTTTTCAGTGAATAGTCACAGAGGTTGTTTTGGAGGATGCAGCTTTTGCACCATATCGACACATCAAGGGAAATTTATTGCCAGCAGGAGTGAAAGAAGCATTAAAAAGGAAGTGGATGCCATCACCCGAATGCCCGGATTCAAAGGGCATATCACGGACATAGGCGGCCCATCGGCAAATATGTATAAGATGAAGGGTACAAAGATTGAACTTTGCCAGAATTGTAAACGACCTTCCTGCATCTTCCCAAAAGTTTGCAGCAACCTCGATACCGATCACACTCCAATGACGAAGCTGTATAAAAATATTGCCAAACATCCGGGAGTAAAAAAAACTGCCATTGGCAGTGGCATCAGGTATGATCTGTTTTTCGACCGGGATGGAAACATTCCTGAGGATAAACTCAATTATGCAAAACAACTTATCAGCAAACACGTATCCGGCAGGCTTAAAGTGGCTCCGGAACATACATCCGACCAGGTATTGGAAATTATGCGCAAACCCTCTTTCCAATTGTTCTACAAACTTAAGGATCTGTTTGATGAAGTGAATAAAAAGGAGGGACTTAATCAGCAATTGATCCCTTACTTTATCAGCTCTTTTCCAGGCAGCAGCACTGAAGACATGGCAAATCTGGCTGCCGAGACCAAAGAACTATATATTCATCTGGAACAGGTTCAGGATTTTACACCTACTCCTATGACCGTGGCCACTGTGATCTATTATAGCGGTTATCATCCTTATACGCTGGAAAAGGTCTATACTGCCAGGTCGCAGAAAGAAAAAATCAATCAGCGCCAGTTTTTCTTCTGGTATAAAAAAGAGCACCGGAACCAGATAAAATCTGAACTTGAGCGAATTGGCAGAGATGATCTTATAGAAAAATTATATAAGCCTAAAAACATGGAGGCCAGATATAAGCGTATCAAAAGGAAATAGCCTGGGTGTGATCCCGATAGAGGAATTCTCAATTGCTATTTAATATTTTTCCTAATGTTTGTAAAAGTTTTTGCCTTTGAATAGGCCTTTCGATGTGTGCAGCAGCGCCCAGCTCTTGAATCCTCATGTTATGATTTTCATTGTGATTTTCTGTAATGAATATCACGGGAATATGAATTTGTTTTTGATTCATTTGCTCCAAAAGTTGAAAGCCATTGAGGTTTGGCATCTGAATGCCGGAGAGAACCAGGTCGAACTTTTCTTGAGCTATCTGCATTAAGGCGTCGATCCCATCAGAGGCCACTTTGACGGCATGCCCTCCTTCTGCAAGGATTTTAGAAATCTATTTCTGGTCCTTGGCAACATCTTCGACTAAAAGAATGGATAAAGTGTTTTTCTTTGAGTCCCCTCTGTCTTTTTAAGAAGAAGGCAAAAGCTGGTGGATCAATTCATCGAGAGAAACACCAGCAAATGAAGCTGCATAATCGGACATGCCATAGGGAATAATGAGTTCACCATTATTCAGCAGGGATCCGCAGGAATAGACCACATTGGGCACATAACCTTCCCGTTCTTCTTCATTTGCAATCAGCAGAGGTTCTTTTAACCGGCCAATGATTTTAGTGGGGTTATCTAAACCCAACAATGAGGCGCCGAGACAATAAGTGCACATAGGCCCTACACCGTGGGTTATGACGAGCCAGCCATGTTCGGTTTCTATGGGGGATCCGGCATTTCCGATTTGTACTAATTCCCAGGGATAGACTGGTTCTTGGATTTTTTTGGCCTTGAGCCAGAGGTTAATGTTGTCTGAGAACATCACGTAGTTATTCATGCCATCTAAACGGGACAGCATGGCATATTCCCCTTTAATCTTCCTGGGGAAAAGTGCCATGCCTTTGTGCTGAGCGTGCTCTCCATGGAGAGGCACTACTTTAAAATGATAAAAGTCTTTTGTTTCGATGAGCTTGGGAAGGATGCTGTATCCATCATATGCTGTATATGTGGCATAATAGATTATGCTTCCATCCTCATTGGAAAACCGCACAAAACGTGCATCTTCAATGCCGTTCTTTTCGGAATATGATATCGGGAAAAGAACCCTCTCGGAGATTGCCGTGTCCAAGGAAAACATGACCTCATAATGCGAGATGGCCAGCCATTTGATGGCTTGGACGACTTTTTTTCGGGTGATGGAGAGGTTTTTCTTCCGCATAACGTTTTCTGTGGCAGCTTGGAGTTCTCCGTATATAAAATGATCTCCAAGCTGGTTCATGACCAAGTTTATGACGTCTTTTTTTATTTTCATTTCTTTGAGCTTATTGAGGAATGCACTTTTCTCATAAATATATCTTGTTATGATTTCGGGAACATCAACAAGGCCCTTGGCCGGCTTAAAGGTTAATTTATTATTTTCGTCAATTATGCCGCTTCGGAACACCAAAGAGGAGATATGCCCCTCTCCCGTCGCTCTAAAACTCACTATGATTCTTTTTTGCCCAGGGAGGAGGTCCCCTTGATAGGGATCTTCGACAATGGAGGGATTAAAAAATGCGGTCGCTTCAATGGAAAACTCCATTGTGAAATAGGATCCGATAATGAGTTTCTTCTCTATGTCCAAAGTATCCGGATCAATCCCAAGCTCACGGACATTCTCCTTCACATTTTCAAAATTATTTTCAAAAACTCTGGTAATATTCCGGTGACGGTTCGAGAAATTTCTTAGAATTTGATTAAAAACTTTTTGCCGGTCCTCACTGGACGTGTGCAATACTTTATAAATGAGGGAACGTGACCGTTCTTGATTGCCAGGCATAAAAAAGCGTGTGATGACTCTTTTTGGATCAGGAGTAAATCGGATTGCTTTTCTTTTAATATTGATTGCCATAGATTATCCTCTACACAAAATCGTACAAATACAATTCAACCAAATCATTTTATATTATAATCACAAAATATGCATTATAATACAGGCGTGGATTTAAATTCTTGATTTCTCAAACTATGGGGCAAAGGGAAAAACAAAAAAAGAGCCGAAAAGTTGGGATTTTCGTTGCACACCCAGACGACGAAACCCTTTGGGCAGGAGGCTCTATACTCATGCATCCTGAGTGGAAATGTTTTATTTACACTTTGTGCAGGAGAAGCGATCCCGGCAGATCTCGCAAGTTTTTTAAAGCAGTAAAATTACTAAAGGCCACTGGAGAAATGGAGGATCTGGAAGATGGCCCTGATCAAAGGCCACTTGATGAGACAAATATTAATAAAACAATTATAAACTTAATAAGAGGACGCAGATTTGATCTTTTAATAACTCACAGTCCCTGGGGAGAATACACGCGGCATCGAAGACACGAGGAAATTGGCAAGGCGCTTCTATTGCTTTGGGGGAACAGCGAGATTCAAACAAAAGAGATGTGGTTTTTTGCCTATGAGGATGGCCAGGGAGCCTATCTTCCCCATGCTGAGAGAAATGCACATCGCACATTCCATCTTCCAAAACCTGTATGGGAGAAAAAATATTATGTTATAACCGACATATATGGATTCTCTTTTAACAGCTGGGAAGCTCAAACCTCACCAAAAATTGAAGCATTTTGGTGCTTTGATTCACCAAAAAGTATCAATAAGTGGTTTCTCAATAAGGAGAAAAGAATTGAAAATATTAGTCCTTTATGATTATCCGCCTTCTCCTGGGGGCCTGGCTACTCAGGGTGATCTCCTCTTTAAGGGCCTTCGTGATATAGGTGTCGATGCGCATGCTGCCCATTTCAAATCTGCCCAAGAAAAAGAATGGTATTACCGTTGGTTCGAACCGGATGTTGTTGTGGGAGTCGGTTATTGGGGACATACTCCCCACATGATTCTCCATCCGCAAAGATATGGCATACAGCCAGTGCCTTGGATGGTTGCCGACAGCTATATTGCCAATTATATCGAGGTCTTGAACAATCTTTCCTTGATATTGGTCACATCTAATTGGGTTAAGGACACCTACATCCGGGATGGTGTCAAACGTGAAATTATAGAAGTCCTTCCCGTTGGGTGTGATACCGATGCCTTCAATCTCCGTGCCAGGGACGATAAAAAGATCACAACTGTACGTGAGGCTCTGGGAGTGTCTCAAGATCAAATCATGATTTTAACTGTCGGAGGTGACGCGGCATCAAAAGGAGCTCAGGAGGTGATGCAGGCACTCGCCTTGATCGACAGCAAGGTCCCGGATTGGAAATATGTCTGCAAGGTCTGGCCCCAACCCAGAACGGTCGCGCAGAATTTGGCCGATCTGCATTTGGCCACTGATCTGGGTATCGAAAAAAATGTCGTGTATACGACCAATGTGATCTCTAGGAATTTTATGCCTTATCTGATCAGTGCTTGCGATATCTATGCAGCTCCATCTCGATTAGAAGGGTTCGGTATGCCTCAGGTTGAAGCCGGGGCATGCGGAAAACCGGTCATCGGCATCAAAGCCATGGCCATGTTGGATACTCTCGTTCACAAAGAAACGGCCTTTCTCTCCAGAATTGCCCAGGAAATTCAACTCAGAGAAACGATTTTGGGAGAAGAGTCCGGTTTTGAGGATGGCCATCGCATCGTTTTCTCAAAGCCGCGCACAGCGGACTATCGCGCCAGTATTTATGACATCGCTGACTATCTGCTCAAGTTGATGACAGATGCTGATCTTCGAAGTACGATGGGCATGGCAGGAAGGAAACGCGTCGTGGAACTCTTTGATTATCGAAAAGTTGCCCGCATGTTTGTCGAGATCATATCCCGCAGGTTAGGTATTTCTTAAGATGAATAAATTTATATTTGCTCCCGTGGAGGAGGCCAAAAAGGCAGCTCTGGAAGTTCTCATCCATAACGCTAAAGGACCCTATCATGGCCTGCCGAGAACAGCTGGATGGGGGTATCCAGAGCCTTATACCAGGGATCTGATGATCTCATCCCTGGGAATTCTTGCCTCTGAGAACGAACAGCTTATAGTTTGTCTCCAGAGAGTGTTGGAAACATTGGCACAAAATCAGACCGGTCATGGGCATATGCCCTCGTTAGTGCACGATCCGGAAGACCGGGGAGCAAGCGATACCACTCCCTTATTTCTAATGGCACTAGCCATATTTCGCAAGGTGACCGGCAATAATGATTTTTTAGAGGAGGCCGCAAGCAAAGCACTCACATGGATGGAATTCCAAAGCCCTAGTGACAGGATGATAGTAGCTCAACTTCCTACTTCAGACTGGCGTGATGAGCAATGGATTCTTGGTTATGGGCTTTTCGTTAATTCCATTGTTTACGCATATCTCCGCCTTTTTGGCCGTTATGATAAGGCCTCCCAGCTCCATGACTTGATCCAGCACTTTATTATCCAAGGAGAAACGCAGCATAGGCATGTTCATGAGGGATTGGTGGTTCCTTATAAGCCATATTATGCCCTGTGGTCGTATAAAATCTACAGGAATGAGCGGTTCGACCTTCTGGGAAATTCCCTTGCCGTTCTTACTGGAATTGCAGGTCCCTCTCGATCGAAAAAGCTGATTTCATGGATCGAAACAGAATGTAAAAATCTGAAGGAACATAAAGAACTTACTGGTGACCTTCCCCCGAGCCTGATCCCCTATATTAGACAGGAGGATCCCGATTGGAGACCTCGTTATGAAAAGTATAATTTGCCAGGAGAATATCACAACGGGGGCGTCTGGCCATTTATATGCGGTTTTTATGTGGTTGCAGTTCTTGCTGCCGGGATGCCGAGGTTGGCTGAAAAAAAACTGGCCGCCCTCACGGAGCTGGTCAGGCCCTCCAGAAAAAGAAAGCTCGCTTTTGGCTTCAATGAATGGATGCGCGCCCAGGACGGCACACCGCGGGGACAAGACTGGCAGACATGGTCTGCCGCCATGTATCTGTATGCGGCCACGTGTGTGGAGAAAGGGAAAATATTATTCTTTGACTCATGATTCTTGAACTCAATAGTTTATCCCTTAAACCGGTTGAATCCGAGGTCATGAAAGAGGTAACATAGATTTTGAATCCTCCGTGTCATTAAAAGAAGGAAATCATGACAGATAACTCAAATCTTAGAAATCTCAATATTGCTTTTATAGCTTCGTATTCTCCTCGTAAATGCGGAATTGCCACTTTTACATTTGACCTCATCCATGGCCTGCAGGAACTTTTCCAAGAAGGCTCGGTACGAGAAGAAGATATTCAAGTCATCGCCATGAACAACATCTCTCAAGGATATGATTATCCCAATGAAGTTAATTTCGAGATCCGCGATAAACACTTGGGTGATTATCGCGAAGCGGCAGCATTTCTCAATCTCTCTTCAATAGATGCTGTCTCTCTTCAACATGAATTTGGGATTTTCGGAGGAACAGATGGCGAT
>Ga0209979_1001239_pt1 | contig 28736 bp, 29 predicted proteins | sample AnhtaG_FD_183114 | JGI IMG/M metagenome (GOLD analysis project Ga0209979, IMG submission 183114) | Deep subsurface microbial communities from Anholt, Denmark to uncover new lineages of life (NeLLi) - Anholt_01485 metaG (SPAdes) (version 2) | ecosystem: Environmental > Aquatic > Marine > Oceanic... | reverse complement strand
TGGGATTCCCTAAACTTAAAAGTATTCCGTCTATTATAGGAAGGTGAGTGGATTTTTTATAATTAACATCAATTTGTTTAATGCTACGAAACATGCTGATCCCCATAAATAAGAGCAATAATCCTCCTACAAAAGCAATTACTTCTTTCACATAGTTCAGCTTTAATAAATATCCAAAGCCATAAAATATAGATATAATCAGAGGAAACTCAACTATTCCATGACCTATTGCTACAAATGCTCCGGCATGGGGAGACTTGTTCCCTTTTTCTAATGTTATAGCTGTAATGGGTCCAGGCGCCAAAACACCAGATAAGGAAATAAGCACTGCTTCAAAAAGAAATGTCAAAAGAGGCATATTTTATCCCTCTCATTATTTTGTATAAATTTTACTCAATTTTTAATTTTAGTTATTTTTAATTATAAAAACATTTAAACACACGACCTACAGCCAAAGTAATCCAGAGATTAATATCTCTATCCTTTTTGTGTTTGTAACCTGTAGTCCATAATCCATTTTCATCCTGGTTTTTTATAAACCAATCAAGTCCTTTCTTTATATCATTATCATCTTTACTAAAACCGATAAGAGAAAGGGAATCTAGTGAGGTTAAAATATCTGTCTGCCAGAAAGGATAGCTGAACTTGGTCCAATAACTTATTGAAGATCTATCAGGATATTTATCCTTTTGGAAAAATTGGCTTTTTAAAAACTCTCCAGCTTTTTTAGCTTCTATTGATTTTCTATACCTACTGTGTGCAGCAAAGGCTCGCAGAACAATTCCGGTAATTAAATGAGATGATGGCTTTGACTTGTTAGATTTAATTGTTTGATATTTATCTTTTTCGTAGATAGCAACTGATAGTATCCTTCCGGTAGTTCTAAAAGGAATAGCCCAGCCACCATCATCTTGCCTTATTGATAAAAGCCATTTAAAACCCTCCTCTATTCGTATGTCATTTTCATAACCTGCTTTTATTAATAATTCCATAATTGCCGCTGAATAATTTGGAGTGTATTGGTTTCCATAAATTCCTCTAAAATCTCCTTCATTTGTTTGGAATTTAAATAAAAACTCAGTAGCTTTTTTAATGGAGGGATGTCTTTTATTAAATCCATATTTTTCTACAAGGATACCTAATTTTCTATATGTTTCAAGTTGATTATAATTTTCTTGTGAACGAATCTCTTTTTTACCACCAGGATATTTCCAGGAGCCATCTTCTTTTTGCTTTCTTATTAGTTTCAAAGGTTCAGGTAGCTCCCAAAGATTTTCTATATTTCCTTCTTTTTCCTCTAACAAATCGCGTTTTGTAAAAAATATTATTACTTCATTGTTTGATGAAATAAGAGTGGGAATAGGATTAAATTTTAGATTATTCAACCATTTATTCATTTTTTCTCTTCCTTTATAAACTTTAAACCTATTAAAATCTTTTAAGTAAATCTTTACTTGTTTTGAATCTTATCAACCGTATATCCGATTGATATACTCATTATTGGAATCATTAGATATTTTTTATTTAATAAGGTCATTTAACTTTTGAAATGCTTTTTCTTCAATTTCATAACAATTCAAAATCTTTTGTTGTAAATTAGCCAATAATGGTTTAAGATCCTTTTTCTTTAAATCTTCTTCTGCTTTTTTCACTAATTTATCTACTTCCTTGTTAATTTCAATCATGTTTTCCAAAGCTCCTCGTTTTTGTTCCTCAAAGATTTTATTTTTTTCAAAAGAAAGTTCTCTTATTCTTCTTAATGTAGACCATGAATCGGGAAGAGCCGCTGCTGCAATCTTACTCCATACTTCACCAGAATCCTCAAACATTTTAGCAACTTCATTTAATCTAGGATTATTCAATATGCTGCTGGATTCTTTAAGGAATTGAGCATACATTGGTCGGAAGGCACTGCCACCAGTACCACCAATTTCGATATAAATAAATGTATTAAAAAGGCAACCAAATAAATCTAATCCCTCAAACTGTTCTGACCATTTTGGTACAATATTAGCCCATTTTTGGATTCCAGCAAGTCCAATATTTCTTATGGGTGGTTCTAACATATTCAAACAACAATCTCTGATGCTCTCTTTGATTGCATTTTTTAGATTTCCTATTTTTGAAGGATATTTAATCTTCAGTAACATGTTCTTTGGAAGATAGGGATGGAATTTTGAACTTCGTGCTTTGTTTAAATCTTCTATACTAGAAGTTACATAATTTTTACCACGATCTGATATATAGACTTTATTTTCTTCTTCATCTATGCCAAATACAACAATAGTATGTCCACCAAAATGTGCTATTTCAGGAAGAGCTAAATAGGGAAGATAGGGCATATCTACAAATATATATACTGGTTCACCCCCGCGGAGCATATTTTTTAGTTGTTCATGCCCTTTTCTAATGCTCGTTGTTTGAAATATTATTGCCTCTCCACCAATTCTTTCACATATTTTTATTAAAAATTCCTCACCTTTTCCATATCGAGTACCTATAAAAGGAGAGGGCATCACTTTTACATACCAATATATAAATCCAATACCTCCTCCCAAACCCAGTAGCATTTCTTCTGATAAATGTAGTCCGTGATGATTCAAAACATTTTTCAATGCGGCTGTCTGACAATGCTTTCCACCAAATTTATTAAATCCTTTAACTATCAATTTTTCCTTTTCCTCAGTCATTTTTTCACCTCCTTATTATTCATATAACCCGGAATGTTAGATAGAGATCTTTTAATATGTCGAGGATATTTTTTATTCTTTTTCTTCTTTGATTCTTTTTACTTTTATGTTCTTTTTAATACTCTGAGAGCATTTAAGGTAATCCATTTACTCCGTTTACCTTTTCGCTCTATATTTACCAGAAAGCGTCCACTATAAGTATTTTCCAATATCCATCTGCCTTGTTCATCTTGCTTGGAAACAACTAAATCTATAGCTTCTTTCATTCGTTCGTCTTTATAGCCAAGCCTTGTTAATATCCCCAGGATTTCTAAGACATCTGTATGCCACATTAAAGGAAATCCAAATTGCAACCACTTAGGTTTGGATACTTGGCTCAGATCGTGACTTTTTTTATGAATGTGATGCTTAAGTATATATTCAGCTCCTTTTTAAATTGTGTTTTTAACATCACTTGATCTTTTATTAATAGGGATTTCTGCTAGTGCCTTCAATGCTTTAACCACACCCATATGACAGGTGTGTTTTCCCCAACAGTTCTCCCTTTTATCATACGGCCATCCTTTTGGTGCTTTTTCAACTGCATCATCAAATCTTTGATATTTAACAATCCAATCTATTCCTTTTTGAACCCTGGGGTCCTTTAAATAACCAAATTTAACTAAACTCCAAACCATATTTCCAGTTAAACATGGTAATATTTTATTATGATCGCCTCCACCATCTTTCGCAGAGAGATAAGCAAATCCTCCACTTTGTTGGTCTTGAGAATTATCAAGGATAAATTCACATGCTTTCTTAATGCGATTATTCCCTCCATTTGCTCCAAGTTCTGCTAAAATTATAAATGTCCATACTGTTCCATTGTATTTTGATCTAATGTAAAAATCCTCAAGTTTTCCCCAGTAACCTCCATTTTTCTGCATGGTTAAAATTTTAAATACTACTCCAGTCTCCATGATTTGCTTCTTTGCCTTTCTTACATCGGTATTTTTTCTGGGCTTTTCCAAAATGTCTATTAGAGTAAAATATTTTACCGAAGGATTATCACTTTCCAATAACCAAGCTATTAGATCTGCTTTTAACATTGATTTCCAATTACTCATTTCTTAAACTCCCTTTATTGTTTTCCTAGCAACCTTTAAGAGGTGACATAAATCCACCAGCAGTTCTTTGTGTTAAAGGAACCATAGAGTTGCATTCCTTTATTTTAACTTCCTTATTTGCTATGAATTCTCCAATTCTGCTTGCTTCTGAATATATCCTTTTTAATAAAGCTTTTCCTACCTTCTTAAAAAGATATATTTTAACTATTGATTCAGCCTTTTCTGTAAAATTCCAGATTCCAATCACTCTTCCATCAAGCAAAATTGTTGTTGTTGCATTACCAGAGCGGTCAAAGACATAATAATAGTATTCAGGATCAATATATCTTTCTCTTTCTTTATAACCCATAATATATGGATCTTGAACTGGTAGAAAATTCACAATTCCTTTTTGGCTAAGATTAAAATATTTTAGATTTCTTTTATCTGTTTTTAGTAATACAAAATTACCTTTCAAATTAGAAATATTAATAATTAATGTTTGTTTCTCTAATTCCTTTAATAATTGTTTAATCATTGTCTTTCCTAATCCTGTCCACCAGGAAATATCATTTTCAGTTACTGGTCCAAATGAACTTAAATATTGTTTAACTAATAATTTCACAGCTTCTTTCTCTTTTAATTTGTGTAAGTCTAAATCAGGAAAATATCTATTAAAAGAAAAATATGTGTGTAAGTTGCTTTTCCAACCCTTTCTTGAAACTCCTCTAATTAATAATCCCTGGTCACACATTAAATTTATAATAGGAGAGGTATTAACCTTCGTCTTTAAAGCATTTTTAATCTCGGTTGTTGTCATTGCCCTGTTATTTAAAATATCCAAAATTTGCTTAGAGATTTCTTTATATTCTTCTGATGAAACTCCTAGATAATGCATATAACGTTCAGAAACCAATTTAAACATTTTTTTTGTTGCAGCATAAGCAACAGGAATCATTTCTTTTGTTAGAATGTGAAGTGTTTTTCGCATACAACGGATCTTTCCTAATCTTCTTCTTATATTAATCTCCTCTTCCAATACATTTTTAGTAAAATTCTTTGTTCTTGCAAAAAGAGATAAATAAGGAGTAGTAGAACCAGTTGCATGTAGACCACTTATATCATTTACTATTCTAATGATGTCATCTGTTTTTGTTTTTTCTGATAAATGATGTTTATTTAAAACAAATTGATTTGCTTTTTCTATACTGACTTCACTCATATTACTTGTTTAAGTATTTATTATTAAATATTGATAATTATTGTTTAAAATTTAAAATGTTAAGTCTTTTTAGTGCTTTCAATGCAATTAATGTTATCCATTTGCTAGGTTTACCGACTGTTTCAATATTAGCTTGCATTCTTCCAATAGGAGAGCTTTCAAGAAGCCACTTTCCGTCTCTACATTGTTTTCTTAATAAAATCTGTACTGCGTCTTTTAAACAGTTATCTTCAATATAACCTAATTTAGTTAAAACATCTAATCCTCTTAAAATGTGATATCTGTAAAACCATGGAAAACCAAATTGTAACCATCCTCTATTTATTATTTTGTAGTTGTGGTGGTCTGCTTTAAAAAGATGGTGAATGAGAAGAAATTCTGCCCCTCTTTCTATTGTCTTTTTCATCTCTTTTGTTAAATTTTTCTTAGGGACCCCACTAAAGCCCTCCATTGCACCAATTGTTCCATAAAAGCATCCGTGTTTATCTTTAATATGTGCTTTCCAGTAGGGACAAAGCCATCCGCCATCTTTATTTTGAATCTTTACTAACCAATTTAATGCTTTATTTACTCGAGAATCATTTTTATATCCCAATCTAATTAGTGCAGCTACCATATTTCCAGTAAGACAGGAAAGTTGTTGCTCAAAAACATAGGAAGATATCCACTCATTGCGTGAAGGTATTTTCTTTTCTTTTTTTATAGCACTATTATACTTTCTTAGTGCTAACTTTTCTGTTTCAGAAGTAAAACCTCCCTCATCAAGTTGAAATTTAAAAATGTGTTCACAGGCATTTTTTACTCTCTTATTGTTTATATCTATCCCCAACTGACCCAAAATCATTATTTGCCAATAAGATGATTTATACTTTGGAAAATAAGGATTCTCTGGATCTTCCCAATATCCTTTAGGATTTTGTTTGGATAATATCCTTGTTATCAATTCTGAAGATGAAATAGCAGCTTTAGCAGCAACTAAAACTGGATTATCATCCTTTTTATCCAACAAATCTCTGAGAGTAAAATAACGAATTGAAGGATTGTTCTCTTCTAACAACCAATAAATAATATTTCTATTAAGCTTGTTATTCTTATTATTCATATGAATCTTTTATAAAAAGTGTGAATTAATTATAGTAGCTTTAAAATCTTTAACAAAAATTAAAAGAAGTATACCTATAGGGTCAGGTGGAAACAAAGTTGGATTCTTAACTTAATTTTTGGCAGTCTGGACAGAAATAACAGGCTCCACCTAAATACTGAATTTTTTCTATTTTACTACCACATTGGGGACAAGGATTTTTAATAGCATTTTTATCCATTATACGAATATATTTTCCTCGATTATTATAAAGATCATATTCATCATATCGTCCACCTTTTTTTATTACCTCACGAACTGTTTTTATTATTACATTATATAATTTTTGTCTTTGGTCTTTTTTTTGATCATCAATTTGATGTTTTGGATGAAGGCTTGCCTTAAAAAGAATATCCTGAGTGATTGCATTTCCTAATCCTGGAATTGTTTGGTCTTGTATTAAAAGCCCCTTTACACTTTTTTTTCCTTTTTCTTTTAGAGTGTCTATAAGGGTGCAAAAATATTCATATGTAAATTTAGCTTCAATTGGTGTAATTTTCATACCTTTTACATATTTTCTGTTTTGTTCTTTACCTTTCTCATATAGTTCAATTGCTCCCCACATCTGAGTAGAGGCTGTGAAGAAAGAGTTATCTTCAAAAGTTATATGTAAATGATATTTTTTTGGCACCTTTGAACCAGGGTAGTGATAAAGCACCTTCCCTCCAAATTCTCCAATTAACAAAACATATCCTGGATTAAGGGGAATAAATAACCATTTCCCTTTTGCTCTTGCTTCTCCGATTTTCTTACCCTTTGTTATTTTTTCAAACTCATCATGAGTCCTGTTATACCAAACGAATTTATGAGGTGTGTTTCCTAAGATTCCTTTACTTATTATTTTTCCTTTTAAGGTTTCATTAATTTGTTTGGCTAATGTCACAAATTCAGATAACTCAAACATTTCCTACCCCCAGTATTTCTTACCTCATATATTTCCTATTTTTTACAAAAATTATTCTACTAATACCCAAACTCTGTCACATCCAACATTATGGATCACAAACCATAACAGCAATCAATTCAAAATCTTGGTATTGATACCATTCACAATATTTTTTTTCAGTTTAAAATTGTTTTTTTCTTATACTTAATTAATCACATAATTTGTATATCAATTAGGTAAATTTATATTTAGTTCTTTAACCCCCTTATTTCTTTTCCATCATTATCCAGGTAAATTCTTTCATTTAAATGACATCTATTTCCCTTTACATATTATCTATTCTGAAATATTTTTATAATCTATAGCACCATTTTTTTTTGAAAATTATAGGTATAACATCTAATTTATTACTAATAACGTAATAAGTTAGTACTAATATGTGACATATCTTATAAAAATTCAGGTAATCATTAGTTCAAATAAAGAATTATTTCATCTTAAGTAAAAATTATGATTTTGGAATCTAATTATATTCTCATTTATATTCTATTAATTGAGCTGTTTTGAGAGCTTGCTCTTTCCCCAATAGCTTTTCTACTACATATAAAGACATATCAATTCCTGCAGATACACCGGTAGATAAAATGATCTTACCATTGTCTAAATGTTATTTATAAATTATCATTTTTTCTTTCTCAAAATCACTTGCTTCACTTATTTTTTTAATAAAAATTTTGTATTATCCCAAGTTTTTATCATACAAATTACTTGGTATCCTTTTAATTTCCTGTATGTTATCTTCAACATATATTACAATACCAACAATGTTATTATCTTTATTCATATTAATCCCAGCCCCCACAACTCCTTCAATATTTAAAATTTTATCTTTATTTAACTCAAGAATTTTAATTATCTTTGTATCCTGAGGAGTTATACCAAATTGAATGAGGAATATACTGATAATAATTATAATAGCAAGTAAAACTACAATTACAATCGCTATAATCTTTGTCATTTATTACCCTTTTATTTTTTTAATAATTACAGTTTATTTATTAAACAAAAATAAGTAGTTATATTTTTTAAATAATTTTTAACTTATATTATCCTTTAGCTTTAACCTTTAAAAAAATTAATCTAATAAGATAAGCTATTAACCCAATTAAGAATGACCAGGTACAAAATGAATATATTTGTCTTACTGAAATAAGATTTAAAAATGGATTAATTTCAAGAGGATAAAATGGTTTCATATCTGTATGCATAAATGAGTCAAGAAGGAGGTGAAAATAAACTCCAAATAGAGAAGTCCACAATATTTTTAAAAATGATGAATCTTGTTTTAATTTAAATACAGCCATTATTTGTTTAATATAATTTCTTAAAAGATACATTATAATTGCAGTTAAGATTGCTAATATTGAGCCACCCAAAAAGCTATGAAAAAATCCATGTAGCGGATAATTTAGATTAAATAATATAACAAAAATTGGTTCTATATCCACAATCACACTGGATATAAAGAGTGTTGGAAAATCAAATATTTTAAAAAATATTATTCCAATCCAGGAGCTTGGTCCCCAGTGAAAAGGTGTTAATGGCATAAATATTTCCTTTCTTCTATAAGCTGATTTTTGCAAGTCATTCTATAAAACATTTTATTATTTGTAAAGCATTAACTGCTCAACTAAAAATATAAGACTAAGCAACCTTATAACCATTAGTAACATTTCTCTCTGGCTGTAATAATACAATCTTAGTATTCTCTCTTGATCCTAACTTTTTTAACGAATAATCTTATCTGTTCATTTGTAAGATTTTTAGCTTCTGTTATTAATAAAAAGTAATATTAAAGACACTCCTTTTTATAACTAGACAAACCTTCGGATATTCCAAGGAAAGTGAGAATATTTCATTAAATAGAATGCTGAAAGGTTATATAGATAAAGAAGGAAATGTAGTTTATAAAGGTGTTGGTTTAGGTAAACCTGCATTGCTTAAAACATTAAAAAGCCTTCATAAAAAGAGGATAATTATAAAAGAAAAAAGATACAGTGAAGAGAGGGGATATGAGGCTACAAATTATAAACTAAATATTAAAATTGAACCTAGGTATGAAAATGACCCCCTCCATGATAATAAATTGTCCTCCTCCATGGTAATAAAAAGCCCCTCTTCCTTGGTTACAAATTTACCACCTCCCTTGGTTGAAAAACTACCCCCACAATATAAAAATAAACAATATAAAAATATACAACAACATGTTGATGTAATTTCAAAAAATAGGGAAGAGGAAAAAGCTCTTATAACTCTTTTATATCTTAATATAGATAAAAAAATAGCTAGATCATTAATAAAAAAACACGGTTATAAAAAGATAAATACTTATATAGATTATCTAAACTATAAATTAGATAAGGGATTCAAACCAAAAGATTCTATTGCAGCCTTTTTAGTCGATTCAATCGTAAATTCTTATATACTTCCTGAAAATTTTAAAACAAAAGATGAAAATTTAAGTATTCAAAAAGCAAAAGCCAAAAAATGTTTTGAATTAAATAAAAGTGACTGCATAGCGTCAGAAACATTAAATCTTCATCCTTATTGTCCTTATTGTGAAAAATTATCAAAAAATATTAATTAAAGAAAAATATAATTTTGTAATATTTACAAAATATAAAAATAAATTATAAACAATATTTTTTAAAAGAGTTAATTTTTAAGACATAAAGCAAATTTAAAAGATTATAATTAAAATTGAGTTTATACTATTAAAGAACCTTAAAAGATTTTCAATTATAATTTTAGGTAATTATAAAGCAAAATTGTACTTAGCACTTTGACAATTCCCTGATAATACAGTAAATTTTGGTCATGAAACACTATCAGAGTTACTTTTACTTAAAAATGTTAAATTTTAAAATACAAATTATTAGTAACACATGAGATACTGTCCACGTTGCAATAATACTTCCTGGTGGTCTTTAGCTACTGGTCAGAAAAAGTGTAAACAGTGTGGTTTAAGAAGATATTTTAAAACTAGGAGACTGTTTGATTTAATGAGAATCTCCTTTTATTGGAAATGGAGATTAGTTGAATTCTTTGCTTTAGGAGTACCTGCTTATAGATTAAGATTTCAGGTGCCATACAGTCAACCAACAATTCAGCGATTACTTAGAATCTTAAGAGAAATTATCTATCAACAAACAATGAAAGAACTTGAACCTTTATCAGGAGAGATTGAGATGGATGAAACAATGTTTGGTGGTAGACAACCTGGTAAACGTGGCTGGGGAGCATCAGGAAAGAATATAGTGTTTGGTATCTATTTAGAGAAATGGTAAAGTTTTAACATTTCCTATTTCATCAAGAGCTAAAGATAGTATGATTCCCTTAATAACTCGTTACACTAAAGCTGGTAGTCTATATTATACAGATGACTGGTTTGCATATACATTTCTACCTATAAGAGGTAATCATGTGGTAGTTACAAAAGAAAAAGGATTACCAAAAGGATGTGATCACTTAAACTCTATTGAAGGATTCTGGTCTTATGCTAAACACTGGCTCTATCAATATCGTGGTGTTTAAAAACAATATTTTCATCTATACTTAAAAGAGATAGAATGGCGATTTAACCATTGTAACAAGAATTTAGTTGTACTACTACGTAAGTTACTAAATCAGAGAATTTAAATTGTCAAAGTACAAAGTTAGTGCAATTTTGTTTAGGTATTACCAAATTTTATATACTGTCTTTAATATATCATTTGCCGTTTGGGTACTCAAAGGTTTTATTGACGAAATACCTATTGAGTATGAGGAAGCTGCAATGGTTGATGGTTATACTCGTTTTCAAGTGTTTAGGAAAATAGTTGTTCCACAAGCAGCAACTGGAATAGCAGCCACTGCAGTGTTTTGTTTCATATTCGCTTGGAACGAGTATGCATTTGCTTTTCTTCTTTCAAGAACTGTTGCACAAACAGTACCAGCCTGGTTACCTTATCAGATGGGCGTTCTTGGGTATGATTGGGGTGCTGCTGCAGCAGGAACATTTGTCTTTTTATTACCAGTATTGATTTTTACCATAATTTTAAGAAAGCATTTAGTGCAGGCATTACTTTTGGAGCAATACGGAAATAGAGGAGAAATATGATAGCTTTTTTGGTGTGCATAGGTTTTTATATTTTGATTGGTATAACCTTTTGGAAACTTAATATGTTAAAGAAAAAATATTTAGAGCCAATTTTCATGTGGATTATGATTTTTGGAATAGTATTTCTTTGTCAACCATGGATATTTTTTTTATACCATTATGGCTTTGCAATTCTTTTAACAGGAGTACTTGGTTACACTGTTTCCGTTCACATGAAATAATCTTTCTATTTTCTATCTATTAAAAATATAGAAAATATACAAATTTAATTAAATTAATATTAAATTTCAAGGAGGAAAAAATGAAGTTAGGTGTAATGGCAAACTGTTTTGGTGATAAGTTGTGGGAAGATGCGTGTACTACTGCAAAAGAAGTTGGACTAAAAGCAATTGAACCTGGTTGTGGTGGTTTTGTTGGAAAAGTTCACTGTAATCCAGCTGTTCTATTAAAAGACAAGGATGCAATTAGAAAATTCAAGGAAACAGCAGAAAAAAATGGTTTGGAGATAAGTGCTTTTTCTTGTCATGGTAATCCACTTAGTCCCCAGAGAAGTATTTCAGAAGAACATATAGCAGACCTTGAAGCTGCTATTGAACTTGCTTCAAAAATAGATGTAAAGGTAATAAATTGTTTTGCAGGATGTCCTGGAGCAGGAGAAGATGCAAAATATCCAAATTGGATAACCTGTCCCTGGCCCCCGTATTTTGGGGACGCTATTAAGTGGCAGTGGGAGGAAAAGGTAGTCCCGTTCTGGAAAGAGATGTCAAAAAAAGCAAAAAAAGCAGGCATTAAATTTGGTTTTGAGATGCATCCTGGCGATGTAGTTTATAATACTGAGACTTTACTCAAATTACGAGAAGATGTTGGAGCTGAAGAAATATCATGTAATTTTGATCCTAGCCACTTGTTCTGGCAGGGAATGGATCCTATTACATGTATAAAATATTTAGGTGATGCAATAGTTCATGTACATGCAAAAGATAGTAAAGTAAATAAGTCAGTTGTGGAATTTAGGGGAGTTAATGATTGGAAACATTATGGGGATTTATCTAAAAGAGCGTGGACATTTAGAACTGTTGGATATGGTCATGGAGTTGAATTTTGGAATGACTTTGTATCTACTCTTAGACTTGTTGGATATGATGGAGTGATAAGTATTGAACATGAAGATCCTTTAATATCAGCAAATGAAGGACTTCTTAAAGCAATTGAATTCTTAAATAAAGTTCTTCTCTATGAAAAACCCGGTGAAATGTGGTGGGCATAAGAGAGGAAAAGTTATATTTTATATTTTTAAAACTATATATATATTTAAGGGGGTAAATTATGACGAAAAAAAAGGTAGGTTTTACAGCAATGGCTTCAGAGAAGAAAGCAGGAGAGATTCCTGAAATTGGTATTGGAATGCTTGGCTATGCATTTATGGGGAAAGCACATTCAAATGCTTATAAAAAGATGCCTTATATATTTTGGCCCCCTCCTGCAAAACCAAAACTTATAAAAATATGTGGAAGAACCAAAGAAAAAGTAGCTGAAGAAGCAAAACGTTACGGATATCTTGAGTATTGTACAGACTGGCATGATCTTATAAACGATCAGAGAATAGATATTTTTGTTAATGTAGGTCCTAATAGTATTCATGCTGAACCATGTATTGAAGCTGCGAAAGCTGGGAAAAATGTAGTTTGTGAAAAGCCTCTTGCCAAAAATTCTAGTGAAGCAAAGGCAATGCTGGACGCTGTTAAAAAAGCTGGTGTAAAGCATCTATGTAACTTTAATTATAGAATGGTACCAGCACTTGTACTTGCAAAAAAACTAATTTTAGATGGAAAAATTGGAAAGATATTTCACTTTAGAGCAAAATACTTACAGGAGTGGATGGTTGACCCAGATTTTCCACTAATATGGAGATTGGATAAGGATGTTGCAGGTAGTGGAGCTATTGGAGATCTGGGTGCTCATATAGTTGATCTAGCTAGATGGTTATGCGGAGAACCAAAAAGTATTATGTCTACAACAAAAACTTTTATTGGAGAAAGGCCACTTCCTGATGATCCATCAAAAAAAAGAAAAGTTGAAGTAGATGATGCGTTTGTTTCAATTTTAGAGTTTGATAATGGAGCAATTGGAACACTAGAAGCTTCCAGGTTTAGTCCAGGGCGTAAGAATTATGAGACAGTTGAAATAAATGGTGAGCTTGGAAGCATATATTGGAATCTTGAGAATATGAATTATTTACATGTTTATTTCAGAGAAGAAGATCCAGCAGACACAATTGGATTTCACGCGATAAGTGTCACCGAATCTTTTCACCCTTACTATGATAAGTGGTGGCCACATGGACATATTATTGGATGGGAAAATACATTTGTACATACTGCATATAATATAGTGAATGCTGTAATAAATGATGTTAAGCTTGAACCAATGGTAGCAACTTTTGAGGATGGGTATAGAGCTGCAGTAATTTGTGATGCTATCCTTAAATCTGCAAAATCTGAAAAAAAAGAGAAGATAGAGTACTAAAATATTTAATTTTATAATAAAACAGCACATAGAATAGCGGAGGTTATATATGAAGATTGGAATAAATACATTACTGTATGCTGCAACATTTACTGATAAAAATATTAAGATTTTTAAAAAATTCAAGGAAATGGGATTTGACGGTGTTGAAATAGCCTTAGAGAAAAAAGGTGATATTAATTATAAAAGGACAATGGATGCGCTAAAGGAAAATGGTTTAGAATGCTGTTCCATTTGTGGTTTATTTGGTCCTGACAGAGATATAAGAGGTCCCAATAAAGAATATATTACAAATGGAATGTATTATATTAGAGATTGTATTGATGCATGTGTTGAGTTAGAATGCAACCTTTTTGTGGGACCAGTTTATTCAGCTGTAGGACGTGCTAATTTAGAAACTAAAGAAGTAAAAAAAGAGCAATGGAAATCTGTTGTTAAAAATTTAAGAGAAGTATGTAAATATACTGAAGATAAAAATGTTTTTATAGCTTTGGAACCACTAAATAGATTTGAAACCGATTTTATTAACATATGTTCAGATGCAATAAGACTTATTAGAGATGTTGGAAGTGATAATCTCAAAATTCATTTAGATACTTTTCATATGAATATTGAAGAAAAGAGTTCAAAGCAGGCGATTTTAGATACCGGTGATCTTCTTTTTCACGTTCATGCAAGTGAAAATAATAGAGGAGCTCCTGGAACTGGTCAAGTACATTGGAATGAAATAGCAAGTGCTTTAAGAACTACTGGATACGATAAATATATTGTGATTGAGTCATTTACCCCTGAGGTAAAAGTAATAGCAAAAGCAGCATCTATCTGGCGCCAAACAGAAAAGGATGGATATGTACTTGCAGAGAAAGGAATAAAATTTTTAAAAGGATTATTCGGATAAAAATACTCATTGATAAAAATAGTATAAAAAAAGTAATTAGATTTTATAACTTAGAGTATAAAAAGAAATAGAGATTCTTAAATGACAGAAATAATTTTAAAAGATATTGTTAAGAGATTTGGCAATCTTGTTGCAGTTAATAATTTAAATTTGGATATAAAAGATAAAGAATTTTTCCTTATTATTTATGAGGGTCGTTAGTCTTTTTCCAATCTTAGTCTTAATTCTTTCTGTTTTAATTGTATAGTCTTTTTCTATAATTGTCTATATTACTCTTGAAACTGCTGAAACACTAATTCCTAAATCTTTAGATATTTTAACTCTTGATATCGGAGTTTTAAACACAAATTGACAAATATCAATACATCGTGGACTTGAAAGTATCAATACATCGTGGACTGTTTAAAATATAAAAATTACATAGTGAACTTAAAGATTGATCTTTGACAATTCAATACAGGACTTTGGTAAAGGGTAGGGAAATTTATCTATTAAGCTTCCATCAAGATATACACTGAGAGTCTCTTTAGCAGTATCTATAATAGCTACAACATATTCATACTCAACAGGAAGATAATATTTTTCTCCAAATATATCAAGTATTTTGTTGCTTCTAATAAATCTTACTATATGAACATATCCAGGACTTATTAGAAGCCTGCTGGGAATCTTAAAGCCTTCTTCTAGTAGATTTATATCTCCTGTAGCTGCCTTATTTGGAGATTTTCCTTTTAGAGTTGAGTATCTGTGTTTATCATTATGATAACTCTCAAATTCCTTGGCTTCTATATACAGATCTCCAAAGCCACTAAAAACTTGACTTCTAAAGAAAGCTTTGTCAAAAACATTTTGAAAATGCTCTACTATTCCGTTTCTCCAAGGCTCTGCTATGGGAATAAAGACAGGCTCTATACCAAGGTATAGGCAAAGACGGATAACAAGTCCAAATGAATGAGGATATCTATTGCTTCCTCTTGATGGTAGTTTGTTATCAAGCTGAAGGTATTTTGGGATACCAAGGCTTTGCCATGAGCCAATAAGGGAACTTATAATAGCAATTCTATTCTGAGCGGTAGTTGGATTTACGCTAACCCTTCTATCATAGGCATCAATAATATTGGCTGAATAAAACTTTAGGTTTTTAAGATATCTGGGACCTACTACATCAAACTGATGCAGGGTGTTGCTACTATCTATAGCAATCTGAGGATAGTCTTTTCCCTTTGGCCCATACTTTAGTTTTTTCTTTATAAGCCCATTTCTTTTAAGTATCCGGTTGATGGTGGGTATGGAAGGAGGTACTTTACCTTTACATGAAATACTGTAGCTTATACTGAATGCTCCTATCTGTGCATATCTAGTATTCTCAAGCTTTTTTCTTGTATCTACTACAAGACTTTCAACATCCTTGCTGATTCTATTAGGGCATCTCTTTGGTCTTCTTGATTTGGACTCTGACCAGTTACTGCCTTCAAACCTATATCTTTTAAGCCATTTAAAGAACCAGGATTTACTCCTTGCTAAATCTGTGTATATCTGTTTAGGTGTCTCTCCCATTTCATACCTTGATATGGCTATTTCCCTTATCTTTTTCTCTTTCATACTACTCCTTTAAGTTTTTGGAGTAAGTATAGAATATTAATTTTTAAAAGAACACTATGTCTTGATACACAGACTCATTAAAAAGTCCACGATGTATTGATATTTGTCAATTTGTGTTTAAAACTCCGATATCAAGAGTTAAAATATCTAAAGATTTAGGAATTAGTGTTTCAGCAGTTTCAAGAGTAATATAGACAATTATAGAAAAAGACTATACAATTAAAACAGAAAGAATTAAGACTAAGATTGGAAAAAGACTAACGACCCTCATAAATATAATAGTAGAATATTTTTGTAAAAATTACTTATTATCATTCCCGTAGTAAATTTAATTAACTTAAAGGATTAACTTAGTATATTTAATATTTTTTAATTGACAGACTTTATTATTTTTACAATATTTTCTAATATTTTGAAAAATAAAAGAAATAATAATTTATATATTCTTGATTTTTTGATAAAATTTAAATAAAAGTTTACAATAATAACAATATAATATAACAATATAATATTTAATTGAAAGGAGGTATCAATTTAAAAACATAACTTCTTTATTATAAATTTAAAAAAAAAGGAGGAATTAGTGAAAAAAATTAAAATTTTATTACCGTTTCTAATTGCATTTTCTCTTGTAACGGTTATGGTTCTATCAGGATGCCCAGCCCCACCAGTTGAAGAAGTTATTGAGGAAACTACACCAACACCAGAAGAAGAAGTAGTTACTGGATCTGTTGGTATCGTTCTTCCGTCCAAGGACGAGCCGAGATGGATACAGGATGAAACCCGCTTCAATGATGCACTCGAAGCCGCAGGATATGACGTTGAGATTCTCTTCAGCGAGGAATCTCCCGCTAAAGAAAAAGATAATGTTGAAGATCTGATTACCAAGGGTATCCAAGTTCTCATCATCTGCCCGCATGACGCTTCCGCCGCTGCCGCAGCAGCAGAAACAGCCAGAGATGCAGGCGTAAAGGTCGTTTCCTATGACCGTCTGATCCGTGACACTGATGCTGTTGATTACTATGTGACCTTTGACAGTGTTTCTGTTGGCGCGGCTCAGGCCCAGTACCTGGTTGACAATGCTACCGGCACCGGCAACCCGCTTTACCTGTATGCTGGCGCTGTCACTGACAACAACGCCTTCATCTTCTTTCAGGGCGCCTGGAATGTCCTGCAGCCCAAGATTGCTGACGGCACCTTCGTCATCAAGAACTCAAGTGAAGCTGTTGCTCTCCAGGACATGCAGCTTGATGCCACGGCGGACCGTGATAAGATAGGCGATATCCTCGGTCAAATCACTACTAACTGGGAGTTCGACGACGCCAAAACTCTTGCTGAAGCCCACCTGACTGTTGCTAGTGCTGCTGATAAGGGCGATGTATTCATCCTCGCTCCGAACGATGGCACCGGCCGTGCTATTGCCGATGCATTTGCTGCTGACGGTGATGTTACTAGTTATGTAGTTACAGGCCAGGACGCCGAGATAGCCTCTGTACAGTACATCATTGATGGCAAGCAGTCGATGACTGTCTTAAAGGACGTTCGTACACTAGTTAGTGATGCTATAGCCGCAGCTATAGCTTACCTCGAAGTTAGTACTCCCGAAGCAACTACTACCTACAACAATGGCGTTATTGATGTTCCTTGTAAGCCATCCATAGTTATTACTGTCGACCAGGATAATGTCCAGGAAACTATTATTGACTCTGGTTACTGGCCAGCAAGCGAATTTACCGGATTGGATTAAGAAATAGCAGTTAGTTAAAAAAGGAATAGTGATGGACTATAATCCATCACTATTCCTGTATAATATCTGAGTCTACTGCAAAAAAGGAGTACCACCCTGAACGAAGCGAAGGGTCTCTTAATTATCGTGTGTGTAATTCACTTTACTCAGAATTACAAAATTTAGTTTTTTTCAGTGAGGTTATAACTGTATATAATTTTTTTAGGGAAAGGGATTAAACCCATGGCAGAAGCCACACCTATTGTGGAAATGCGGAACATCAAGAAGAACTTTGGTGGTGTCCAGGCGTTACGCGGGGTAGACCTTGTACTACAACGCAATGAAGTGTTGGGGTTAGTAGGTGACAACGCCGCCGGCAAATCTACCCTGATGAAAGTTCTCAGTGGAGCATACATCCCTGATGGAGGAGAGATCTTCATTGAAGGTAAAAAGGTACATATTGTCAATCCTTTGGATGCGCGACGGCTGGGCATCGAGATGGTGTATCAGGACTTGGCCCTTGCCGACAACCTCGACGTGGCCGCTAATGTCTTTATGGGACGTGAAGTGGCGAGCACAAAACTAGGCCCGATCAGTGTGATGAACAAACATCATATGGAGCAAGAGACGCGACGCCTGCTAGATCGTCTCAAGATTGATATCTCCTCTGTGCGCTCTATAGTAGAGAGGCTGTCAGGTGGTCAGCGCCAGGCGATAGCCATTGGCCGCGCGACAGCTTTCAACAACAAGGTCACCATTATGGACGAGCCCACAGCGGCTCTGAGCGTGACAGCCATTAGCAAGGTACTCGATCTGGTACGAAAACTCAAGGCACAGGGCAATTCAATCATCATCATCAGTCACCGCTTGGAAGATATTTACAAGGTGAGCGACCGAATGATAGTGCTGCGCCAAGGGCGCAAGGTTCGCGAATGTCCCGTCGTCGGTAACCTTGACGAGTTCCGGGAGCGGGTAGTAGCTTACATAATTGGCGCCCGTGATGACTTTGCCGAGAGAGGAGTTAACTGATGCGCTCAAAAGGTCTCAAGATGTCATTCATCAAGGATGCAAAGGAAATATTCCAACAGAATATCCGTGAATTCGGTATGTATATCGCCTTGTTTGTTATCATGGTGATCTTTACCATCACAACAAAAGGCGTTTTTATTTCTTCTAGAAACATAAGCAACCTGATAAATCAGACAGGCTATATAGCGGTATTGGCAGTCGGCATGACATTGGTCATCATCATTCGTCATATAGATCTGTCAGTTGGTTTTCTCGCCGGCTTCCTCGGCGCGGTAGTGGCACACGCTATGGTATTTTGGCACCTGCCCGAATATATAGCCATACCGCTTGTATTGGGGTTCGGAGTTCTAGCAGGGCTTGTCACCGGTTTTCTAGTAGCACAGATGAAAATCCCAGCCTTTGTGGCAACTCTTGCCGGATGGTTGGGCTACAGAGGAGCATTACAACTTGCAACTATGAGAACGGGCACGATAGTTATTCCAAATGCTGCTTTTAACGCCATAAGCAACGGCTTTATTCCTGACATTCCCGGCATGGGGATTTTACCCGGAGTACATAAATTAACTCTTACCCTCGGGGTCCTAGTCATTCTACTTTTCATCATAAATTCAATCAGAATCCGCAGAAAGACGCAGTCTTACAACTTTAAAGTATTGCCGATGGAATTGTTCATCCTTAAATTGGTACTCGTGTCAGCCTTAATCGGTGGTATCACCTGGGTGCTTGCAGGATACAGAGGTCTCGCATGGACTGCGGTAGTCGTATTGGCTGTGCTTTTAGTTTATAATTTCATTGCATCACAGACGTTTCTCGGTAGACATATTTATGCTGTCGGCGGCAATCCAGAGGCTGCTGAGTTGAGCGGTATCAGTGTAAAGAAAATAACCTATGTGGTTTTTGCTTCGATGGGAATGCTTTCCGGTTTGTCAGGCATCATGTTCGCGTCCCGCTTGCAGTCCGCTTCAACAAGGGCAGGAACTCTGTTTGAATTGGATGCAATCGCGGCGGCTTTTGTCGGCGGTGTATCAGCATCCGGTGGCGTCGGTAAGGTTACAGGGTCGGTCATAGGTGCTTTTGTTATGATGTCACTAACAAGCGGCATGAACCTTATGGGCATTGATATATCCTACCAGTACATAGTCAGAGCCACCGTGCTTGCAGCTGCTGTTGTATTTGATGTTGCAACACGTGCTAGAGGAAAATAATATTTCAACTTTATCAGCAGCTCCACCAGAAAATTTTCTACCAAATACTTTAGTGTGTGATTTTACTGATTCTTCTATAATATTGATACCAGCAATATTTTTAGTATATAGTTTATGGTTGGTTATATAACCATTTTTGCTCATATCCAGTCTTAGCTTCAGGCCAAACTCACATGGTTTTGAAATCTTTCCTTTGGGAAGAGCTCTTGAGTGATCCTCATAATAACTTACTATTCTATTTACTACTTTTTTACCTTTAAGTTTAGCTTCTATCTGATCTATTATTTTTTCTCCAGTTTCTTTTAATTTTTTGTATCTTTTAGCTGTACTTTTTAAAATAACTATGCCAATTTCATTTACTACACATGATGCATCTTCTATTTGCTTTTTGGCAATAGTAAATAGAGCTTTACTTGTATCTTTTAGTAGTTTCTTAGTTTTTTTAGAGGCACTGTAGTAGACTTTAGCTATTTTTTTGGCTTTCTTTATTACCTTAGTTACTACTATATCCTTTTTATACATTACTTTTTGAACTACTGCTTGACCTTCCTCTATTACTCTTGTAAGTAGTCCAATCTCTGTAGAATAAGCTATGTTTTTTTCTAAGGTTGTAGTATCTGTAAATAGATGGAGCAATATATAAACCAGATTTTGTTTCAATAATTATTTTATTTATATCCAAATTGTCAACGATTACATCATAAATAGATTTATTTAAAGAGTAAGGATCAACTCCAAGACCAATCCCCACTCCCCCCTGTGGGTCCATGTCTATTAATAATATTTTTTTACCCAACATTTTTAATGCAGCACCTATATTTATAGCAGTAGTGGTCTTCCCCACCCCCCCTTTTGATTTGTTATTGCAATTATTCTTTGCATAAAATATTCACCTTTGTTTAAATTTTTACAAAAAATTCTTACATCCTATATAAGAAATCTTATTTCCTACATAAGAAATAAGATATCAGAAATAAGTTAAATAAATTTACTTATTATTTAACCTTTCCTGAATTTTTTCACTTGTTAATTCACGAATTGTATCAGAAGCAATCCAGCGGGCAGCTTTTGAATCAATTTGTTGAATCTCTCTTGCAACCTTTATAGCAATTTTGTTTAGGTTAGTATTCCTTTTACCTATGTTCCTAAGAGCCCAATTGACAGCTTTCTTAACAAAGTTTCGCTCATCAATTGCCCCACTCTTTATTATTGGAATGAAATTAATGAATTTTTCATCTGATGATTCCTTGTCATGCCAGGCCAAACAAGCAATTAGAGAATATGCTGTACGTTTGACAAACTCCTCATCACGCTTTGACCAATCCTTTATTTTTTTTATAATAAATGGAACTTTCTCAAAAAGGTTCATGCATAACTGATCACAGACATCCCAGGAGTTAATGTCCTTCACCCAGTCCTCCATCTGCTGTTCTGTTACTTTCTCAGGATCATCCACCATTGAAGCAAGTATCATAGTTTCAGGTATTTTTCTACTCCAGAGCTTAAGTGCAAGCTTGTGATCCTTGCCAATTGTTTTAGCCATCTTTCTAAGTTCTGGGATTGAAACTCCCAACCTCTTTTCTCCTCTTATACCAAACTTTGCCATCCCTTCTACTGCCCTAGGATCTGATAAAGACTTCAGTTCTTTTATAACTTCATTTATTTTTTTTGTTTCACGCATATCCTTATTCCTTTATTTTGTAGGTTGCCTTAAATTATTATTAAAGTCTTCAGTTAAATAGGTATTAAGTATCCCTAAAAATGTAGTCTTGCCCGATTGTCTTGGACCAGTTATTGAGACAAACTCTTTTCTATTCAGAAATGGTTTAATTGTTGAGAGAAGATCTCTTTGAATAATCATGTTTTTCCTTACTATTTATGCATATTTTACAATTATAGTATAACTATTGATGTAAATTTGTAAAGTTTATTATTTGTTTCTATCTCCCCTTTATTTTTGCTTTTTTTTCCCCGGAATGTGCATATCGTCTAACCAGAGATTTCCCAAAGAGGAATTTAAAAGGACAAATTTTTAAAATATTTATAATATCATCATCACATTAATAAAAGTAGTTTGTTGATAAGCTAATTTGATTTAAAAATTGTGTGAAAGACGTTAGTTTTATGCTCATATTTTTTTGTAATATCGTCAAAACAACTCATTACATAATCAATTTTTCATAATAAGATGAGCTTCCTGTTTTAAGTATTTCCAGTATAATGCTTTCTGTGGTTTTGCCAACTCCTCTTATATTCAGCAACTCTTCTTTTATGCTGGATAAAGGCTCATTTAATTTTGAGATTGAATAAGCAGCATAACCGTAAGGTGATTTCTTTCCCTCAAGTTTTAAAAAATAATCAATATGCTCTAAAATAACAATCACTAAATCATTTTCACTCAATATGTTTTTATAAAGAGCAAGTGGAATACGCTTTTGTATCTTATATTTTTTAGCAATTTTATTGAATCTTGAATTTATTAAACCATAATATTCATCTGTTGCTTCTCCCCACTTGTTTTCTTTATATATATCCTGATATTTCTTTATTAGTTTTGGATTATACTTTTTTAGCACATTGAAAAAGTAATCTTTCTGCTTACCCTCTTTTAGAGTCATCCCTCCAAAGATAATAAAGTCCAGATCTATATCCTTTGCTCTATTTATAGATTTTTCCATCAATTCTAATGTATCAGTTATAAAGGGGATAACGGGAAGTAGAAACATACCACATGCTATTCCTTCATCCTTTAAAAAAGCTAATGTTTCTAATCTCTTACTTGGGGAGGGGATACCAGGCTCAAAGATTGCGCTTTTCTTATCATCTACTGATGAAAAACTGAAACTCACTATAACTCTACTTTGTCTGTTGATTTTTTTAATAATATCAATATCCCTTTTAATCAGTGTTGATTTAGTAAGTATGTGCACTGGAAAATTGTATTCATACATTAACTGAAGTTCTCTTTTAGTTAATTTATACTTCTTTTCTACTGGTTGATAACTATCACCAACTCCACCACCTAACATAATTAAGCTTCTCTTAAAAGGAATCCTTTTTCTTTTTGGATCAAGTTCCCTACTTAAAACCTCTATGGCATTTATTTTTGCAGTAACTTCCTTACCAAAATCTCCAACAACATAATAACCTTCTGATCTTCCATCACAATATGTACAATTATGAGCACATCCTCTATACAGATTCATTCCGTAATGGGAGATAAACCACGAATCAATTTTTTTATATTTCCTTAATATAGATTTCGCTTCAATTTCTCTGATAGTCACTTCTTTTATATATCCTTTTTTTGTGCATCCTGGTCAACTTAGACTTACTTTTAAAAGCTCCTTCCTAAATCAGAGATTTAAGTGGGGGTGGTTTGACCTTTATAGTTTTATAGCACCCTTGGGGCATGCTTTTATACATTCCATACATCTAATGCATTGGCTTTGTTGTGAACCTCCTAAAACATCTATTTCCATTGGACAAACCTCATTACAAATCTCACATTTTTCACAAACTTCCTTATCTATTTTGAACTGAAAGGCACTTATTTTATTAAATAATGAATAAATTGCTCCCAATGGACATATAAATCTACAAAAGGGTCGTGATGTTATGACTGCCCATATTAGAAAAAAAATTAAAATTACAATCTTTAATCCAAAAAGCCAGCCAATTAATTCGCGAAGTTCTGGTTGTAAAATAAGCCAGGGAATCCCTGCCTGTATTGTTCCAACGGGACATAGCTTTGAAAACCAGGGTTCAAGAGTTAGGTATGGGATAATTATCACAAGTAATATTAAAACTGTATATCGTAACCACCCAAATCTGTTAGAAAGGTTTAATTTGGGTACCTTTATTTTATGAAGAATGTCCTGTAAGAAACCAAAGGGACATAACCAGCCACAGCTCATTCCCCCAAAAAACGATCCTATTATTCCAAGTATACCTATAGTATAAAAAGGTAGTTGACGAATAATAACAAAATGTTGCAATGTGCCTATAGGGCATGCAAAAACTGCAAAGGGGCAAGCGTAACAATTAAGCCCAGGGCATGGAAGAATCTTTAGACCAGGGAACAAAAATGAATTCCAAATTCCAAAGGTTACTAACTGAATGACCCATCGCTTTATTTTTAATAGAAAATTCACAATATATTTCATCGCTACTTTAAATGATTAATTCTTCTTACGACTCTTTTATTAAATGAGGGAAAATATTAAATACTTAATAAGATGAGTTATCCACCTCAATTATTATTACTCCAATCCCATACAGGATAAGCATAGTGTTATTGCATTTTTGTATACTGTCACAAATTCCTTACGAAATAGCCCAAAAATTAATAGACAAATAAAAATGAGCATAATAATATGATACTTTTTTAATTTCATTTGTTTATCTCTACGCTTTCTTGATTTTATTGAAAAATCCATAATCTATAGATATAAAAAATCCTTATTTTAATTTATGAAATGGTGTTTTTCAATTTTATTTGCTTGTCTCTTCTAACAACTTCTCAATCTCATTAATCAATTTTTGTTCACTGCCTTGGCGGTAACCCAATTCTGTATAACGAATAGTGCCTTCCTTATCAATCAGTACAACAAATGGAATGGCGTGTGCACCATAATCATTTGATACAGTCTTATTTCCTATTAAAACAGGAAATGTATAGTTATTTTCTTCAATAAATGATTTTATTTTTTCTTCCTTTTCTGAAACATTTATTGCCAACACAACAAGACTTTCCTCACCATACTTTTCATGTATAGATTGAACGTAAGGTAGTTTCTCAACACATGGTTTACACCATACTGCCCAGAAATCAATTAGTACTATGTTCCCTTTAATCTGGCTCAATTCCACATCTTCACCATTAAGGTTCTTTAAAGTAAAATTGGGAGCTTCAATACCTGTTTCAATAGATTTGGTTCCCATAATAGATGGGAATTCACTAAATTTACTTAGAATATTCTGTATAAAAAGGAAACCCAACGCAAAAACTACAACTATAAGAATTGCTACAATTATTAATATTATTATTCCCTTTTTTCTGTTATCCATTCCTTAAACTCCTCTTATAATTTTAAATGCTGTTTTAACATTCTTTTTCTGTATTTAGTATTTAGTATATAGATATTCTCATAATCTATAAACATTCTTTTTTAAAATATATTTCTTCTAATATATATTTCTATTAACAATTTACTTTATTTAAAAGAATTGATTCCCCTAATATATTTGTATAGAAGTTTTACAAATATTTAGATTTAAATATTCCATATTATACAATATTTCTAATTTCATACCAGACCACTCTTTATAAGTTGCTCATTTAAAAGACAAAATTATAAAAAATGAATTTAAATTCTTCTTTTTTTTTAAAAAGAGGAACTATAACTATGTATATGTTTTTAAATAAGTATATATTTAATTACAAAAACATATCCAACGCTTCAGTTTATATACTTGACATATTTTCACAAAAACAAGATTTTAAAAAATTCACATTTATTAATTTTTAAATGATAAAATTAAAAATAATAATTATTTATTTAAAAGAAAAAAGTAAGAGGAATTATTAGTTACAATAAAATATAGTTAGAAGAATTATTTATTTACAATGAAAAATTGAAAAGGGGCTATAAGAAATGAATAAATCATTGAAAAAAACATTAAATTTTAAGGAAGTTCCAGTTGAAAAGCTGAGACGGAGATGTGACCCGAAAAGCTTGGGTTTCAAATCAACTGATGAGCTTAAAGTTCACAAAGACATAATTGGTCAAAAAAGAGCTGTAAATGCTCTTCGCTTGGGTTTAGATATTGAAAGTGTAGGATATAACATATTCGTTACTGGACTTGTAGGTACTGGTAGAAAGACAGCTATAAATTACTTGTTAGAGGAGACAGAGCGTATAAAAAACATACCTGATGACAAGCTTTATGTTAATAACTTTAAAAATCCCGACATGCCAAGACTCATCAGACTGCCAGCAGGAAAGGGTAAAACTCTAAAAAAGGATATGGATGGGATTGTTGAGTATCTCTTAAAAAACATACCATCTATTTTTGAAAGTAGAGATTACCAAAGTAGAAAGAAGAGGGTTTTAGAGAGTCTAAAGAATAAGCAAAAAGAATTAATTAATGTTTTTGAAGAAGAGATTGCAGAAGAAAATTTTACCTTAATTCAATTACAGTTTGGTGTTTTCACAAAACCAGCTGTAATGCCCTTGATTGATGGTAAACCTTTAAATTTTGATCAACTAAAAGATTTTGTAGAAAAGGATAAATTTCCAAAGAAGGAATTACAGAAACTTAAGAAGAAACATTCTGAACTCACTGATAAGATGGCGGCTGTCTTCAAGAAGATGAGAGATCTTGAGAAAGAGATACAAAAAAAATTAAAATCTTTGGATAGTGAAGTCATTACTCCTTTAATTCAACAGAGAATTAATGAAGTAAAAAATAATTATAAAAATGACAGGGTAAATAAATATTTAGATGAGGTAAAAGAAAATATTTTAGACAATTTAGATAAATTCCAGAAGAAACCTGAAGAAGCAGCTTTACCATTTCCAGGAGTATCATCTCCTATGGAAGATCCATTTTTAAAATATCGAGTGAATCTTCTTGTTGATAATTTTGGAGCAAAAAAAGCACCAATCATTTTTGAAACTTCACCCACTTATCGCAATCTCTTTGGAACTATTGAAGTAACGCCGGGTAAATTCGGAAGCTGGCAAACTGACTTTACAAAAATAAAGGCTGGCTCCCTTCTTCGTGCTGATGGAGGTTTTTTGATTATAGAAGCTTTGGATACTTTGATAGAACCAGGAGTTTGGCAAGCACTAAAAAGAACATTAAGAAATAGAAAGATAGAGATACAAAATTATGCTCCATTCTATATGATATCAATATCAGCTTTAAAACCAGAGTTAATAGATTGTGACATAAAAGTAGCAATGGTTGGTGATCCTTTTTTATATCACATACTTTACAATCGTGATGAGGATTTTAAAAAAATATTTAAGGTGCGTGCTGACTTTGATTCAGTTATGGATGTTAAGCGTGAAAGTGTTATGCAATATGCTAACTTTGTAAAAAATATAGTTACTAATGAGGAATTAGTACCTTTTAACTGTGATGCTGTAGCAGCAGTGGTTGAATTTGGAATGAGACTCGCAGGTAAGCAGAAAAAATTATCCACTCAATTCAATAATATAGCAGATGTACTGAGAGAGGCCAATTATTGGGCTCGTAAAGAAAAAAGTTCACAAGTTACTGAAAAACATGTAGAAAAGGCAATTGAAGAAAAAATCGAACGCTCTAGACTTAATGAAGAAAAAATCCAGGAGATGATAGAAGAAGGTACAATTATGATAGATACTAAAGGTTTTGTAGTGGGTCAAGTAAATGGTCTTTCAGTATATGATACAGGTGATTATTCTTTTGGTAAACCTACAAGAATAACTGCTAAGACATCGGTTGGTGGATCAGGCATAATAAATATTGAAAGAGAGGCTGAGCTTAGTGGTAGAATTCATAGTAAAGGAGTGTTAATACTTGCAGGATATCTTCGCTCAAAATATGCTCAGGATAAACCTTTGGCAATGAGTGCAAGTCTTTGTTTTGAGCAATCATATTCAGGTGTAGAGGGTGATTCAGCTTCTTCAACTGAGGTTTATGCATTATTATCAGCTTTATCTGATTTACCAATAAGACAGGATATTGCTGTTACTGGTTCTGTCAATCAGAAAGGCGAGATACAACCTATCGGAGGGGTAAATCAGAAAATAGAGGGATTTTATGATATATGTAAAACAAAAAAATTTACTGGAACACAAGGTGTAATGATACCACATCAGAATATTGATGATTTAATGTTGCGCAAAGATGTTATAAATGCAGTAAAGCAGGGTAAGTTTCATATCTATTCAGTAAAAACTATTAACCAGGGAATTGAGATACTAACTGGGGTTAAATCAGGAAGAAGAAAGAGAGATGGTACTTATGAAGTGGGGACAGTAAATTATCTGGTAGATAAGAAGCTGAGAGAGTTTGCTAATAAATGGAAGAGTTTTAAAATAGGTAGTGAAATTCAAGCTGGTTTTTAAAGGCAGGAGACAAACCACTGATTCAATTTGATATAAAAGTAAAAAAATAGAGGTAAGAGAGTATTATAATATTTTTAATTTATGAAAACCAATAATTTAAAGGGAGGTAATAATGGAATTAAAGGGGAGTAAGACTGAGAAGAATCTTTTAGCTGCTTTTGCAGGAGAGTCTCAGGCACGGAATAAGTATAGCTATTTTGCTAGTCAAGCAAAAAAAGAAGGATATGAGCAGATAGCTGCTATATTCCAAGAGACAGCTGATAATGAGAAAGAGCACGCAAAAAAGGAGTTCAAGTTTTTAAAGGGAATTGGTGATACAAAGGCAAATCTACTTGCAGCAGCTGAAGGTGAAAACCATGAGTGGACTTCAATGTATCCAGAATTTGCTAAAGTTGCTAGAGAAGAGGGATTTACAAAGATTGCAAAGGTATTTGAAGAAATCGCAAA
>Ga0209979_1001238_pt1 | contig 28738 bp, 27 predicted proteins | sample AnhtaG_FD_183114 | JGI IMG/M metagenome (GOLD analysis project Ga0209979, IMG submission 183114) | Deep subsurface microbial communities from Anholt, Denmark to uncover new lineages of life (NeLLi) - Anholt_01485 metaG (SPAdes) (version 2) | ecosystem: Environmental > Aquatic > Marine > Oceanic... | reverse complement strand
CCCTATTGATAAATTCGGTAATACTATACCTATTGCGTCCGGCTGTCAAGACATCTCGGACAGCTCCCCGATCTCTTTATACATCGTGGGCTATATAAGCGAAGGGCTACCCATCTCGGGTAGCCCCTCTAATCCACCTGGCTGGGCTTTTTGGACTGTTTTCTAAGATTAGCTTTTTACTTTCATTTATCAGCCTCGACATAATAATGAGCATCATCTATACATATCATAATTCTCGTTGCAGGTTTAACAATGAGAATACCTTTTTCAGCACCTTGTTGTGTATAGCTTGCTATATAATCCCCATAAGTAAACGGGATAGGTTCATCTTCACCTACGGTCTCCAGTAAGAAGTCGTAGTAGACGGTACTTTCGCCTTTGGCGAGCGTATCAATCGACATGCTCCCCTCTGCCCCCACCATTTCGAGAAGAATATCGGTAATTTCAGAAGAACTGTTGTTAGTAACCTTAACTCTGTATCTTGTGTAAACTTCTAAAAATCTCTCAATCGTGGCAATAGCAGACCTTGATACCTCAAATTTTACCTCGTCCTCTATCTTTACCTTGTTGAAGTCGTCTCTATTAACGAAATAGGCTAAAGTATCCCCCTCCTTAAGATTATTAACTGTGTCTTCAGAATTTAGTCTTACAGAGACAAGATAGTTAATTGAAGAATATTTGGTCTTCATTTCATCTTCCAATGATTTGTTAATTACAGCATGCCTATCTTCTTCGGAGAAGAATTCCTCGTAGTCCTTATCTTCTACCAAAATCCATGGCCCTTCATCACTTGGCCTATTGAGTAAGATTGTATAACTGGTATCATCCTTCACCCCTGTTACCGATTTATGGTCGACAACTCCTTCAACAATAGGCCCAGGCTTAATGCAACCAGCCAGAATGCTTGCTACCAGCAAGATGCCCATGAGCAATACCATGGCAATTCTCGTAATTCTCATTGTCTACCTCCTCTCCAAATCCGACTGATTGGGCTGCCGCTCATAAGCGATTGCCACGACTTTCCTCTGATGTCCTACTCTTGTGAGCACAACGTGCCACAGGTGCACCCTCAGCATATGTGCTGCAGACAAACTACCCCCTCAGGGTCGCTGTTCACCTGCCACTCGCACTTACTATCGTTGGACGGGATGCCTGCCATAAAGTCTGGAACGAGCTTTGTCCACTCAATGTCTCCCGGCTGGCCGTCAGTAGTGGGCCACTCTTCGTGCTCATCGTAGTAAAAATCAAGCGCTTGCTGAATGGTATCTCTAGCTTCCCCGCAGTACATCGTCACTGTTGGCAGTGGTGTCGGGGTAGTTGTGGGCGTTGGCGTAGGCGTGGGGGTGGGGGTTGGTGTGGGAGTAGGAGTCGGTGTTGGTGTAGGCGTGGGACTAGGGGTAGGAGTAGGAGTCGGTGTTGGTGTAGGCATGGGAGTAGGGGTAGGAGTAGGAATCGGTGTTGGTGTAGGCATGGGACTAGGGGTAGGAGTTGGAGTCGGTGTGGGGGTGGGAGTAGGAGTAGGAGTAGGAATCGGTGTTGGTGTAGGCATGGGACTAGGGGTAGGAGTTGGAGTCGGTGTGGGGGTGGGAGTAGGAGTAGGAGTCGGCGTAGGTGTGGGTGATGGTGTACTTGTAAGTGTTCGTGTTGGAGTAGGGGTAGGGGTAGGGCTTGGCTCTGTCTCAAACCCGCCTGTGACACCAATCACGGCAATCGCAGCCACAGCAATTAGGAGGATAGCTGCTAACAACACAATAATGAGTTTCATTACCTACCTTCTGCCCTTTGTGGTGCCGAGCATACTCCGTGGCTCTTTGGCTGTCAATGCTGTGGGCTATATAAGAAAGGGGCCACCCATCTCGGATAGCCCCCCTATGATCCGCCTGGCTGGGCTCTTTCTGCTATATTCTCACCGCTCTTCTATTTGAGTAGTCATCTAGTACCTTCTAGTTATTCTTAAATTGAGCACGCGATTCAATTTTTCGGGATAACGCCACCTCTTAGCTGGATAACGGATATAAACCCAATAACCAATTGCCAAAGTCAAGAAAAACCATGCACCCAAACAGAGAAACCAATACCCCAAATAATAAGATACCGAAACCAATATAATCCCCTGAATTATCCCTAAAGTTGCGACAGTTAACGTAGCTTTTTTTTGATCCCTCAACAACTTCCAAAACAACGATTTAATAATATGGCCTCCGTCAAGAGGAAGAATAGTGACAAGATTAGACACGCCAATTAAAGCATTTACTATGAACAGCCCCCACCAAATAAATCCCCAAAGCAATAAATAATCAGATATGGTAGAGAGCTGAGGATGCAATATGAGAAAATAAGGCATATCCAATGTAAATCCGGAAAGAGTGAATATACCAAAACACACCCCTGCTAAAACAATATTAGTTAATGGCCCAACTATAACCACCCAAAATAATTCATTGGGCGTTCTAATCTCCTCCTCATGAATCTTAGCCTGTCCTCCCCACGCCTTCCAAAATATACCATCATTTCTTATCCCGTAATACTTAGCCAACTCAGAATGAGCAACCTCATGTAATAAAATCGACCCAAAAACCCCAAAGGTAACTATGAAACTTCCAACAACGTAAAGCAGATAAAACATAGGGCCTGGATTTATCATTAAAATAGATATTATCCCCACCAACAGAGAGAAAGGCAGGAGAGAGTACCAGTGAAAGTAAACAGGAGTCCCAAATATCCGCGCTACTTTTATCATTTTACCTCCTTTTAGTAATGGCAACCACACAACCTTCATTCCTGCCGATGAGATAGCTTATGAGAAGAGCGACAGTTAGCTCGCCACTACCGTAATTAGCAAACCTATTCGGGATATATGCATCCAAATAGTAGTGTAGCGATATCAGCATTGCATACCGACGCTTGTGCGTCAATTTATCAAAATGTCACTTAACTTAACCTTTCTTACATGAATTAATGATAGTAGAGGATGTGTTGCAGTCCGCAGTGTACTTACCCTTGACTATCTCTTTTTAGACTAGATTTCCCTGCGAGAAAATGGTGAAAAAGGCACGAGTGGTCGGGTTCAAGAAGGTGGATAAATAAAGGCTAGCGGTAAACGCCTAGGGGCTTTGGCATGGGAGGGCATAGCTACATACAACTCAGTGCAATCCCCAGAAAGCAAAGTGTCAAGTAGCCTGGCTATGCATAAACATTATACGAACCAAGTTGAGTAAATGAGAATGCTATCGGCTTATATGATAGCAGTATGGGGGGCATCATTGTAAGACAAGGTAGGCTGTGGCAGAAAAGCTCTAGCTATGATTAGTAATGTTAAGCAAATTAAGCATCAACACAAAGAAGACGCTTACCGGCCATGAGAAGCTGGCTGAAGGAATGGTGCCCCCAAGGGAACTCGAATCCCTGTCTCCAGCTTGAAAGGCTGACGTCCTAGACCGCTAGACGATGGGGGCTTTGCCGACCTCCATATTTTAGCACAGCGGGGATAGCTTGCCTACGGGTAGACTGCAAACCCCTCCAGAGCCATCCCTTCGGGGAGGCCAAGCATGAGGTTCATACTCTGCACCGCCTGGCCGGCCCCGCCTTTTACCAGATTGTCGATGCAGCTAACGACAATGAGCCGCTGCGTCCTCGGATCAATGGCGGGGTAGATAAGGCAGAAGTTTGTGCCCAGGGTTTGCTTGGTCTGGGGTGGGGCGTCAACGATCCTGATGAAGGGCTCGCCCCGGTAAAACTCCCTATAGAGCTCCCTCATCCCTTTTTCAAACTCCCCCTTCCCCTTTTCGAGCTCCCCCTTCCTCTCCCCTCCCTCTTTAAGCTTGGCATAGCAGGTGGTGAGGATGCCCCGGCTCATCGGCACGAGATGGGGCACAAAGGTTACCGCGAGGGGAAGCGCCGGGTTTAATCCGCTAAGCTCCTGGGTGATCTCAGGCAGGTGGCGGTGCCCCTCAAGGGCGTAGGCCGAGACATTTTCGTTCGCCTCCGCGAAATGGGTCCCCAGGCTCAGTGTTCTCCCCGCTCCGGAGACTCCGGACTTGGCATCGACGATGATGTCCGGCTCGATCAGCCCCTCTTTAAGCGCAGGGGCCAGGGCCAGGATGGCGCCGGTGGGGTAACAGCCGGGATTGGCCACCAGGCGGCTTGAGGCTATCTGGTGACGATTTAGCTCCACCAAGCCATAAACCGCCTCGCCAAGAAGCTGCGGTGCTGGATGGGAAAAGTCATACCATCTTTGGTATTCTTTGGCGTCCTTGAGTCTAAAGTCGGCGCTGGTATCGATCACCTTAATGCCCCGCTCCAGCGCTGCCGCTACGGCCTCAGCGCTCGCCTTGTGGGGGAGGGCCGAGAAGACCAGCGTCACCTCCCCCAGCTCAGGCTCGATCGCCAGATCGATGTCGGCAAGGTGGGGCAGGACCTCGACCAGCCTCTGCCCTACGGCGCTTCTCCCCGTAATTGAGGCGAGCTCAACCTGGGGATGTTGATGAAGGAGCCTGGCAAGCTCCATGCCCACATAGCCTGTGACGTTGATAATGCCCACTTTCACCATCATTATGATTATACCTCCCTCAAACTACAGTTGGTTTCTCCTCGCTCTCCTCTTTCGCCGCGCTATCTCGCTTAGCCTTTCATCGCTGATCCCGAAGTGATGAGCTATTTCGTGGAGCACTGTCTCCGCAATCCCGTGCACTATTCCCCTGTCGGAGCGATACGTCATTTCGATGGGCTTCTGGAAAATGGTTATTTTATCCGGCGCCACCATCGCATGCCTTTTTCCCTCTCGGGTAAGGGGGATGCCTTCATAAAGGCCCAAAAGCGCACCCCGTTGCCTGAGTCTGACGCTAGCCAACTGATCACGGGTCGGCCAATCCTGGACTACAATGGCGATGTTCTCCAGTCTCTCGCTGAACTCCGGCGGCAAGCTTTCAATCGCCTCAGTCACCAATCGTTCAAATCGCTCCCTTTCCATGGACACACCCTTCCCGAAGCACGCACTCATGGCATCGGGGACGCTGCGCCCGACATACCCCTCTGCCATGCGCCAGCATGTTTAGATGAAATTGATAGATCGCCTCAGCGGGCACGAGCTCCTCCAGTAGCTGGTGCGCCTGCGCTGGCGATACCCCGGAGTCGATGAGCCCCAGGCGTCGTGAGACCCGATAGACATGGGTGTCCACCGGGAGCACCGGCCTTCCTAGAGAGAATAAGAGCACGCAGCTCGCCGTTTTCGGTCCCACCCCGGGCAGCGCTTGAAGCCATGCCCTGGCCTCAGGGATGGGGAGCTCGCCAAGGAATCCCAGGTCCAGGGAGCCATTATCATTCGGAATTCCCTCCAGGATCGCCTTGATCCGAGGTGCTTTAATCCGGCTCAGCCCGCCGCATGCGATAGCCTCAGCAACCTCACCGATGCTGGCCTGGGCCACCCTCTCCCAGCTACCGAAGGTCGAGATGAGGCTATCGAAGGCTCGGTGAGAGTTCACATCCGAGGTGTTTTGAGAAAGGATGGCCCCAATGAGCTCGGAGAGCGGGTCGCGTCGCTGCCGCCACTGGGGTAGGCCATACTCCTGCCCCAGAAGCTGGATGATCTCATCGATGGTCATAGCGCCCTCAGATGGCAGGTATCGTTGAGCAAGGTAACGGTCGCCTTTCCCTCTGTTATTTCAAAAAGGTTAATCGCCGTAGCATCCTGCGCTATCTGCCAGAAATGGGAATTGTCCAGGCCCAGAAGATGGCAAAGGAGCACCTTGCAGACCACCCGGTGAGTCACCAGGGCAACCGTCGCACTTTCGTGCCGCGCCGTCAGGTCATCGATGGTGGCAACCACCCTCTTCCGGACATCCTCCAGGCTCTCCCCCTGGGGAATCTCAAGCATCTGGGGGCTATAGCGCCAGAGGTCGAAGAGCTCGGGGTAGTTTTCCTTTACCTCCCCGATGGAAAGCCCCTGCCAGATTCCGAAGTTCATGTCATTAATCCCCTCAAGTGGCACTACCGGGAGGCTGAGGCGGTTGGCGATAATCTGGGCAGTGGCCATGGCTCGTCTCAGGGGGCTGGAGTAGATAGCTGCCACCTCCCATCGGGCGATCCGCGGCGCTACTGCCTCCGCCTGCCTTAGCCCGGTCTCATCCAAATCGATGTCTACCCACCCCCTAAACCTCTCCTGCCTGTTCCACTCGGTCTGCCCATGCCTGACCAGGATAATACGAGACAAATGAGCCTCCTGTGCCATTTAGATCAGACCCTCTTCCCTGAGGGTGTTGATAATATACTGAATCTCAGGGCCGGTTAGTCCAAAGCGATGCAAGGTGTGGCGGACGATCTCCAGACCAGCTTCAAACTCAGGGCGCACCAACTCGGCAACGCCAAGGGTGCGAAGCGTTTCCGCCTCATCATCGAGGTGGACCCGGGCCACTACATCCAGCTTGGGGTTGATCCTCAAGGCGTTCCTCACTGTCAGCTCTGTAGCTATGGGGTCGTGGAAGGTGATCACCAACACTTTTGCCTTATTCAGAACTGCCCGGGAGAGTATCTCCGGGTTGCTCGCATCCCCATAGATGTGGGGCACCTCCCTAGCGTGTAGGGTATCGATGACCCGCGGGTCGTTATCGATCACCAGATATGAGAAACCTCTGCGCTCCAGAACCATCCCCAGATTTCGCCCTACCAGACCACACCCGCAGATAACCACATGGTTGCTAAGCTGTAGACTCCTGCTAAACTGGGGATCAGCGCGACCGGCTAAAACCCGGGCGAACCTTTCCCCCTGGCTGAGCCTCCTATAGAGCGCGGATGCCGCGCCAATGGCGAAGGGCGTCAGTAACATGGTAATGGCGGCGCTGGTTAAGGTCAAGTCGTAGAGGTATTTGGACATAACCCCGGTGCCCAGGGCGGCGACTGCTAATACAAAACTAAACTCCCCTATCTGAAACATCCCGGCACCGACGTAGAGCGTGGTCTTGGCACTGTAGCCAAAGAGCCAGGGGATAAGGGAGCAGATGATGAACTTACCCCCGATAATCGCAACCACCACGACACTAACTGCCCACAGATTATCTACCATGAAGCGGGGATCGATGAGCATGCCCAAGGAAACAAAGAAGAGGGTGGCAAAGATGTCGCGCAAGGGAATCATATCGGCGAGGGCCTGATGGGCATACTCGGACTCGCTAATTAACACCCCAGCCACGAAAGCACCCAGTGCCAGCGACATCCCGAAGTAGTCGCTGGTAAAGGCCACCGCCAGGCACAGGCCAAACACTGCCAGCAGGAAAAGCTCCCTGGAGCGCAGCCCGGCCACCCGCCGCATAACGCGGGGCAGGACCCACAAACCGAGAATAAGCATCGCCCCTAGGAAAAGCACCGCTTTAAGCGCTGCTATACCCAGTGCGGCCATGAGACCCGGCTCTCCCATGACAGGAAGGACCACCATCATCGGTATCACCGCCAGGTCCTGCACCAGCAGAATGCCAATCATGACGCGACCGTGAGCTGTATCCAGTTCACCCCGTTCCATAAGGAGCTTCAGCACGATCATGGTGCTGGAAAGGGCAATGAGAAAGCCAAAGAGGACCGCCTCCTCCAGCGGCCAGTGAAGCAACACGCCTATTACTAATCCCAGTGCCGTAGTGAGGAGGATCTGAACTCCACCACCCACGATGGCGACCTTGCCCATCTGCCTTAGCGTTTTAAGGGAGAACTCCAGACCGAGGGTGAAAAGGAGTAGAACAACCCCGATTTCCGCTAGGGTCCTGATCTGCTCTACTTCACCAACCAAACCAAACCCATAGGGACCAACCAGAATGCCACCGACAAGATAGCCCAGGATTACCGGCAACCCAAGGCGACGGGCAATCATCCCCCCGATAAAGGCAGCAACCAGAACGATGACCAGGACAATTAGATCGAGATTTTCCACCCTTTCTCCTCTGTAAATCGGGTTAGGCTATTCTAACACAGGATAAATATGCAGACCAATCATTGACAATAGACCTGCTCCCTCTGTAAACTGAATCTACTACTACGATGGGGGTTACTATTGGCAGGGATCGAGGGGATACGCCAGCAAATTGCTGACGCCCTGAAGGGGCAGGACTCCGACTATATTGAGGTCCGCATCGAGGAGAGGGAGGCGAGCCGCATCCAGTACCGGGGGAGGGAGCTGGACGATATTGGCCGCAGCACCAGCCTGGGGGGGAATGCGCGCGCCATGGTGAAGGGAGGGTGGGGCTTTGTCAGCTTCAATGAGCTGAGCGGACTGCGGGAAAAGGTGGCGCTGGCGGTGAAGCAGGCGAGGTTGGTGGGGAGGGGAAGGGCACGGGAGTTCGAAAAAGGGGAGGAGAGCAAGCTTAGCCCGGTGGAGCCAGTGGTGGATATGGTAGCGCCACAGATAAGAAAGGACCCAGGAGTTGTCCCATTAGCTCGAAAGAAAGGCCTCCTCGATGAGTATAACGAGATCATCTGGGCCACTCCCAAGATTCAGACCTCTGTGATCGCCTATGGGGATAGTAAGAGATGGGTCATCTTCGCCAATTCGGAGGGCAGCTATATCGAGCAGACAAAGGTAGACCTCAGCTTGCGCCTGATGGTTATCGCCCGGCAGGACGGCGATGTGCAGCAGGTAGCGCTCAGCATGGGCTCAAGCGACGACTTTGGCTTTGTGGAAGGGCTTCATCAAGAGGTAAAGGAAGCGGCCCAGCGCGCTGTAGCGCTGCTCTCCGCGCCCCAGTTCAAGGGGGGGGAATATACTGTGGTGCTGGACCCGGTACTTGCCGGGGTTTTCGCCCATGAGGCCTTCGGGCACCTCTCTGAATCAGATTTCGTCTATGAAAACGACCGCCTGAAGGATATCATGGTTTTGGGCAGAAGGTTCGGGGGTGAGCACCTCAACATCGTCGATGGCGCTGCTATCCCCGGGCTCCGGGGCAGCTACAAATATGACGATGAGGGCGTGCCTGCCACCAGGACCTATCTTATTAAGGAGGGGGTACTGGTGGGACGGCTTCATTCTCGGCAAACGGCAGCCAAGATGGGCGAAGAACCCACCGGGAATGCCCGAGCGCTAAATTATCGCCATCCCCCCATCGTTCGCATGACCAACACCCTCATCGAGCCCCAGAACGTCTCCTTTGAGGATATGGTTGCTGACATTAAGGAGGGGGTCTACGTGAAGAACTGGTATGGCGGGATGACCAGCATGGAGATGTTCACCTTCTCCGCCGGCGAGGCCTACATGATCCGTAACGGGAAGGTAGCGGAGCTACTGCGACCGGTAGTGCTCACCGGCAATGTATTCACCACCCTGGAGAACATCGATGCCATCGGTGATGACCTTGAGATGAACCAGGGCGGCGGCTGCGGCAAGGGGGGGCAATCCCCGCTCCCTGTATCCAACGGCAGCCCCCACATCCGGATTCAGAAGTGCCTGCTGGGAGGAAGGTAGCGATGGGTACCACAAGCCTAACAAAGGGTAAGCGCGCTGAATTTCTGGTTCTTGGGGAACTGATAAGCAAAGAATGTGAACTCTATCTTCCAATAATAGACAAGGGTATCGACGCTATTCTACGGAAGAAAGACGGAACATATGTGGAGATCCAGGTTAAATCGACAGAGAAAGAAACCCAGGCAGGGTGCTTCAATATCTGGGATCTCGATTTACTAAGGCCGGAGGAGAGTTTCTTTATCGTGTGTGTTGATATGTCGAAAACAAGAGCTGAAGGGAAGCCTGAAGTTTGGGTTTTTACAGCGAAGGTTTTTAAGGAATATGCTATACCGATTAGGTCAAAGGAAGGTATGTGTTACAGGCTTGACCTGAATGCAGCAAGTAGAAAGCATGGGAATATGTTACGAAGAGAAATCTTGAAAGAGGAACATCTTGAGGCATGGCATCTTTTGACAGATTGATACATCGAACTAAACATCCCGGGGAAGCTCAGATTTCCCAGAGCTCGAGAGGGTGAATCTTGGAAGACATTATTGAACGGGCCAAAAAGGTGGCGGAAGAGGCAGAGGTCTTCCTGGTCTCGTCGAAGGAGACCCCGGTTGGCTTTGAAGCCAACCGCCTAAAGATGCTGGAGACCAGCAAGTCTACCTCTGTCTCACTGCGCATTGTCAGGGACGGAAAAATCGGTTTCGCCGCCACCACCAGGCTCGATGACCCTCAGGCGCTGGTGGATATGGCGGTGGAGACCGCTCAGTTCGGCGCCACGGCAAAATTCACCCTGCCCACAGCGCAGGCCTACCCTCAAATCGAGGTCTTTGACCCTGATGTGGGGTCTGTAGCTATAGAGGATATGGTTGAAATGGGCAACGCGCTGATCGACAGGGTGCTTAGCCACACTCCGGAGCTGGTCTGCGAGGCGGGGGTGGCCAAGAGCGAGGGCACGGTGCATATTCTGAACTCCCGCGGTGGCGAGGCCAGCTACGATAAGAGCTTCTTTACCATCGGTATCGAAGGGACATTGATTCGAGATATGGACATGCTCTTCGTCGGCGAGAGCGATAGCTCCTGTAACCCGATAAGGGAGTTTCAAAAAATGGCCGACGCAGTGATCGAGCAATTGGAGCTGGCGAAGCGGCCCGCCTCGGTTGCAACGGGGAAATTTCCAGTTGTTTTAACCCCTAAAGGGGTTAGAAGCGCCTTGCTTACACCCCTGGCGCTCGCGGTTAACGGGAAGATTGTGGTGGAGGGGGCATCACCACTGGTAGGAAAACAAGGGGAGCTTCTCTTCGATGAAAGGCTCTCCTTGTGGGACGATGCCACCATAAAATATCGACCCGCCAGCCGCCCCTGCGACGATGAGGGGGTGCCCAGCCAGCGGACGTCTCTCATCGAAAGGGGAGTGGTAGCAAGCTTTCTCTATGACCTGCAAACTGCGGCCATCGCTGGTGCCAAGAGCACGGGCAGCGCCAGCAGGGCATGGGGAGGAATGCCCACCCCGTCGGTGAGCGCCCTGGTGATTGAAGAGGGGGACACACCATTTGAGGACATGGTCCGAGATATGAAGGAGGGGCTGGTTATCGAGATGCTCATCGGGGCTGAGCAGGGGAATGTTTTGGGGGGCGAGTTCAGCGGCAACGTCCTCCTGGGATACAAGGTGGAGAATGGGGAGATCGTGGGGCGGGTGAAGGATACCATGGTCTCGGGAAATATATACGATGCCCTGAAAGGGCTGGTGGCTATCGGTAGCGAAGCGAAATGGGTGGGCGGTGCGCTCAAGACCCCGCCCCTTTATATACCCAGCCTGGCGGTGGCCAGCAAGGGATAACTAGGAGGCATCCTTGTCTTTAGACTCTTTTGCCAAAAACCTGGCTGAGCTTGGCGATGAGAGTAAATCTCTGGTTTCCTCAAAGCTAGCCAACCTTTCAGCCACATCCCCGGAGGAGATGGTACTGTTTCTCGAGGCATGGGCTGAGATGGGTTTTGAGAGGCGCAGGCAGATCGCAAGCCAGCTTGTGGAGCTTGCTGAGGAGGACCCTAAGCTGAACTTCGATGACATCTTCATTGCCTGTCTTCGCGATCCCGATGAGATAGTACGGGTAAGGGCCATCGAGGGCTTGTGGGAGTACGAGAATCACTCCCTGATCGACACTTTTATTAACATGCTCAGGGAGGATCGCCGGGAATCGGTTCGCGCTGCCGCTACCCTGGCACTGGGCAAGTTTGCGCTGCTTGCCGAACTGGGGAAATTGCGCCCTGATGATGGGGCCAAGGTGGAGAAGGTACTGGTTGCGGTGATCGACGACCAGGAGGAGCAGCTTGAGGTAAGGCGGCGAGCCGTAGAGGCGATCGCCACCCTCAGCCTGCCCAATGTAACCGAGATCATTCAAGAAGCCTACCAGAGTGATGATGACGAAATGCGGGTCAGCGCTATTTATGCTATGGGGAGGAACAGCGATCCTGCCTGGCTTCCCACGCTGGTGAAGGAGCTGAGCAACCCCGATAACGAGATGCGCTTTGAAGCAGCAGGGGCCTGTGGCGAGCTGGGGGAAGAGGAGGCGGTGCCCCATCTGGTGAGGCTCATCCATGACCTTGATGCTCAGGTGCAACTATGCGCCATAGCAGCGCTGGGGAAAATCGGCGGCAACGAGGCAGAGGCGGCACTCCGCGAATGCCCGAATCACACCGAGGAGCATATTTACGGTGCTGCAGAGGATGCCCTGGAGGAGCTGGGCTTTAGTAAGGATCCCTTCCCCTTTAAAATTATATAGCTGGAGTTTGGCGTGCTAAAAGGTAAAAAGATAGTGCTCAGGGAAAAGCGGCTGGAGGATGCTAACAATGACTATGCATGGCGGAGCGATGATGAGCTCGCCCACCTCGATGCGGCTCCAACCCTGAGTATACCCTTCGACAATTTTTTAGCTAGCTATGCCGATGAGCTGAGCCACCCAAGCCGGCGACGCCGTCGCTTTGCTATTGAGACCCTGGACGGTAGGCATATAGGCAATTGTATGTACTACAATATTGACGAGGGTAAAAGGGGGGCCGAGTTGGGGATCATGATCGGGGACCGCGACTACTGGGATCAGGGTCATGGCACCGATGTGGTCACCACCCTCCTAGACCATGTCTTCAACACCACGAAGCTGGAGCGGGTCTACTTGAATACCCTGGAGTGGAATATCAGGGCGCAGCGCTGCTTTGAGAAATGTGGCTTTATCCGCTGTAAGCGGCAGAGAAGATATCACAATGACTTTATTTCCATGGAGATATATCGCAGTTCCTGGCAGCATCGCGCCTCGCCAAAAGGCGACCAGACCGTAAAAAAGAAGCAGGAAGGGTAACCCTCCCTGCTTCTTGCTGAATTGTATGCTTGTTATGTCTTTGGTGGTGATGGATTCTCCAGTCCTGTGGCCAGAGAGCCGGGCACCAGTTCACAAAGCTCATCCACGGTCCATATCCCCTTCTTGTAGATGGACCTAATATACTCAGGTTCAGAGTAGAGGTGGATCTCTCCTCCCATGACGGAGAAGGTGCGGCCATTTATGTTCGCCGCCTCATCGGTGCAGAGGAAGACCACAAAGGGGGAGACGAACTCTGCTGGGGTAAATATTGTCGTCATGAAGTTATCCAGATCGGTACCACTTATTCCCATACTCTTACCCCACGCCGCCTTCAGCTCCGGGGTCAGGGTCATCCTGGTGCCGGCCATGGGACGAATCGCATTACAGGTGACTCCATATCTTCCCAGGTCCCGGGCCAACGTACGTGTCAAGCCCACAATCCCCTCTTTAGCAGCGCTGTAGTTGGCCTGACCCATGTTGCCCAGCCCTGCTGCGGAGGAGGTGTTTACAATCCGCCCGCTCCGCTGTTGCCGGAATACCACACTAGCGTGCTTGGCGCAATTGAAGTGGCCATACAGGTGAACCTTTAGCACTGTGTCCCATTCCTCTTCCGTCATATTAAAGACCATGCGGTCCCGCAGCACGCCAGCATTATTGATCAGGATGTCCAGCCGGCCAAAATTGTCCAGGGCGCACTTAACTATCCTCTCCGCACCCTCGAAGCTGACCACGCTGTCATAGTTAGCTACCGCATCGCTCCCCATCTTCTTGATCTCGGCAACCACGTCATCGGCGGGTGTCTTGTCAGACCCGGTGCCGTCCGTCGCGCCACCGAGGTCGTTGACCACTACCTTAGCCCCTTCAGCGGCGAGGGCCAGTGAGTGGCATCGGCCCAGTCCCCGACCGGCCCCGGTAACCAGAGCAACCTTTCCTTTCAGTCTCTCTCCCATTGTCAACGTCCTCGCTTCTTAGAAGGGAGAACGACCACGGCACTGCCCGGGGTAGTCTTCTCCCCCTTCCCGTTCTCTACCCATATGTCGCACTCCACGATATGCTCACCATCCTCCACACGCTTACCGGTCACCGTCCCTTTACACCGCCACGTCTCCCCCTCATGAGGCTCGGTCATGGTCTTCATTTTCCGCGGGTAATCCATAGCCCGGTACTGGCAGGAGAGTTTCTTGAGGGTGCCTTCCTCCCCGATCCAATCGGTCATCAGATGCCCCAGCCAGGCACGCTTCAACGCGCCGTGGACGATGGGACTACCAACCATCATGGAGGCAGCAAAGCTATCCTCGTAGTGCAGGGGGTTGAAATCCCCCGAGCCACCTGCCCACTTAACCAGCATCTGGCTTGTAGCCACCTTAGCAAGCGGGGTCACTTCGCTACCTATCTCAACATCTTCGTAATAGAGCTGTTTTTTCGCCATTGCTTCCTCCTGACTAGCTACAAATAATTGTATTCCTGGCCTTGGCCACCTTATCACCGTTCTGATTCAAATAGGTCTGCTCCATCGTTAGAAAGAGCATCTTACCCGACTTCCCCACCCGCTCTCGGGCATCGGCGAACTGTCCATAGACCACCAGTGTATCGCCGGCGCGCACCGGGAGGTAGAAATCAACCTCTACCCCGCCATCGAGGATGCGTACCAAGCCGCTCTCAAACACAGCGCCCAATACCTTGGCCATGACCGCTCCTGCCTCTAACCCACCGCCTTTAATCGGCCAGCCAAAAAACCCCGGAGGGGATATTATCTCCCCGTACCTGCTTTTTCTGGCATACTCCACATCGCGGTAAAGGGGATTGGGGTCGTCGATAGCGTCGGCGTAACGCGTTATGGCCCCAGCTTCCACCTGCAGAACGGCGGGTGCGGACACCTGGCCGATCAGGGACGAAATCTTGTCCGTAATCAAAGAGCCTTCAGTCACTTCGCTTACCTCCTTCTATTTTCATCGTACAGAATAAAGCCAGGTGGGGCAACTATGCTGCCATACCCGGCTTTCCTGCTTTATACAAGGGGCTGGTGGGGTGAACCCCTTGTTCATTTCTAACCTCTCTAGCATTTGTCCCCGGTTAAAACTACGAACAATTCTGAGAGCCAAACCAGAAAAAGTCTACATCAGCACCCTCACTATTGTCAAGCCTCTGTACTCGTCCAGTACATTAGTGTCATATCACCCCTAGCCCGTTTTCCCCGTAATCGGGGGAGGCAATCTCAGGGGTGGGGGGTAGGCAGGCATGCAGCGCTGAGATTGCTTCCTCTTCGCCTTCGGCTCGGAGCTTTGGCTCCGCTCGCAATGACGATAAAGGTGTTTCTCTCGGGATGATCCTCACATTAACAAGTGAAAGAGCGCCTGATAATGACGGCAAGGCTATCACCCATCTATCTGAACGAGATCAGCCTTTCTAATGCTCTGACACCGACACGCCTGCCGTGACGCTTAAAGCCTCTCCAGGGGAGCCAGGCTTAACAGCAACCGCTTTAGCCCGGCCTCGCCTTTGAACGCCACGGTGACCTCCTGGTCGTCCCCGGTAGGGAGGCAGTTCACCACAATCCCCTCGCCGAACTTAGCATGACGCACATGGTCCCCGGCACTAAGGGGCGTCTTTGGGGAAGGAGCAGGGGAGGGCATAGCCATAGGCTGCACCCCGCTTTCCCGGGCACCACCACCGGGCGGCATCGCCAGGTGGGGAGGGATGTCCGAGAGGAAGCGTGAAGGGAGGTTCACCAATGTGCTTCCCAGGGAGCTACGGCGGAAGGCACGCACCAGATAGAGCCGCTGCTTAGCCCGCGTGATCCCCACATAGCATAGACGGCGCTCCTCCTCCATCTGATCCGGTTCATCATATGATTTTCGATGGGGAAGGAGCCCTTCCTCCATGCCCACGATGAACACTACCGGAAACTCCAAGCCCTTGGCGGCATGTAGGGTAATCAATGTAACCGCATCGACCTTCTCATCGTAGCTATCGATATCGGAAACCAAAGCTACACCCTCAAGAAAGGAGGAGAGGCTATCCTCGGGCGCCAGATGGCGATAATCATTCGCTACAGTACGCAGTTCCAGGATATTCTCCCACCTATCCTCCCCATTCTCCCCCTCCAGGATATATTCTTTGTATCCGGAGCGCTCCAGCACCAGGTCGAGAAGCTCGACAATGTTGAACTCACCGCTTCCCTTGATCAATTCGTTAAGCATGGCGAGGAAATTGGTGAGCACCCGGCTAGTCCTGGGGTTAAAGTAGGATTTTTCATCCCTTTCATCCTCATCAGCGACCATCTGCAGGGCGGCATAGACAGGCAGCGAGCGCCCTTTAGCCCACCGCTCCAGTTCATCCATAGTGCGCGGGCCGATCCCCCGCGGAGGCACATTAATGACCCTTAATAGGCTAACACTATCATAGGGGTTGTGGATCAGCCTGAGGTAGGCGATGATATCCTTAATCTCGCGTCGCTCATAGAAGCGGGTGCCGCCCACCAGTTTATAGGGCATTCCATAGCGAATAAAGGACTCCTCAATAGCCCGCGACTGGGCATTGGTGCGATACATCACGGCGCAGTCACCATGCTTGAATAAACCCTGGCTGACCAGGCTATCCACCTCACCAACCACGTACTGGGCCTCCTCCTGTTCGGTATAGGCCTCGGCAACGGTAAGCGGCACCCCGACCTCGTTTTCGGTCCACAGCCCCTTCTCCTTTCGCTGGCGATTGGCGGAGATCACGCCCTCCGCCACCTCGAGGATGGTCTTGGTGGAGCGGTAGTTCTGCTCCAGATATACTACCTTAGCATCGGGGAAATCGCTCTCGAAGCTGAGGATGTTTCTCATATCGGCGAATCGCCAGGAGTATATCGACTGATCCGGATCGCCCACCACACAAATATTGCGGTATTTCCCCGCCAGTTGCTTCGCCAATACGTATTGGACGATGTTGGTGTCCTGGAACTCGTCTACCAGGACATGATGGTAGCGGTTCTGATACCTCGCCAATACCTCAGGGTGCTGGCGAAAGAGGTGGACGGCTTTCATCAGGAGGTCATCGAAGTCCAGCGCCTTGCTCTCACCAAGGAGCTCCTGGTAGCGCTGGTATACCCGTCCCACCACCTCATCGAAGTAGGTATGCTTGACATAATCTTGGGGCGCTACGAGGCGGCTCTTGGCCGAGGATATAGCAGAAAGGAACGGGCGTGGGGGAGAGCGTTTGGGGTCGATATCCAGCTCCTGAAGGCTGCGCTTTATGAGGCTGAGCTGATCGTCATCATCGTAGATGACAAACCGTGGCTCCAGCCCGATCTGCGACCCTTCGCGCCTAAGGATACGCGCGCATATGGCATGGAAGGTGCCCAGGGTAAGGTCTTCCACCGCGCTGCCGAGGAGGTGATAGAGGCGCTCCTTCATCTCCCGGGCCGCCTTATTGGTGAAGGTAACCGCCAGGATATGATAGGGGTTGACCCCCCAGACCTTGATCAGGTAGGCGACGCGATGGGCGATGACCCTGGTCTTGCCACTGCCGGGGCCGGCCAGGATGAGCAGCGGCCCCTCGATAGCCTCTACCGCCTCCCGCTGCGCCGGGTTTAGGCCTTCAAGAATATCCACGCTTAGATTATAGCATTACGGGTAGGTCACAAAAAAGAGCGACCTATCTATGTACATGAAACAGGCACAAAGTTGAGGCAAGGCGATTGCTGCGGTCTTGTGATTACGAGCGGCCCCGCTCTGCCGTCGGTGGATCCTTTGCTATTTCTTACATAGGGAACGGAGGCATGGAGAGGTCTCCAAGCTCGCGTATCCTCTGGCCTAGCTCCTTAACGGTCCACCTTCTACCTATATCGATGTAGTTCCCCGGTGTCCATGGTATAAATACCTGAACTTTGCCCCCAAAAACGGTGAAAACACGCCCGGTTATGTCTTGCGCCGCATCGCTGGCGAGATAAGCCACGAGAGGGGAGAGGTTCTCCGGTGCGAACGTATCGAAAGAGCCATCCTCCGGTGGCTTCTCCCCCATCATTTGGGCCGTCATGGGTGCTCCCAACGTCATTCTGCTCCTGGCCATAGGGGCAACGGCATTGGAGGTAACATTATATTTCGCCATCTCCCTGCCCCATACCATAGTCAGGGATGCAATACCCCCCTTGGCTGCCCCATAATTACCCTGGCTTGCATTCCCGCCGAGGCCGGCATGGGAGACTGTGTTTATTAAGCGCCCGTTAATCGGGTTCCCTGCCTTGCTCTGCTCATAGAAATAGAGACATGCCCATCTACCGCAGTTGAAGGTGCCCTTGAGGTGGACAGCGATAACGCTATCCCACTCCTCTTCGCCCATCTTGAAGACCATCCTGTCCCTGAGGAAACCAGCGTTGTTGACCAGGATGTCCAGCTTGCCGAAAGTGTTGATGGCGGTATCTATAATCTCCTTGGCTGCTTGGAAGTCAGTTACACTATTGTAGTTAACTACCGCTTCCCCGCCTGCATCCTTGATCTCCTTGACTACCTGGTCTGCTGGGCTGTGGGATTCCCCGACACCATCCGCCTCACCTCCGAGGTCGTTAACGACCACCTTCGCTCCTTCCGCAGCGAGTGCCAGAGCATGGGCTCTACCCAGACCTCTTCCCGCACCTGTAACTATTGCGACTTTGCCGTCAAGCACGCCCATCTTCTTTAATTAACCTCCTTCTTTGAGTTTTTAATTTCGACCTTTTAACTATACCATATCCACTTCCGCCTGGTCAAAGCCCTGTACTCGTCCAGTACATTAATGACACGTCACCGTTCGCCCCGCATTTCCCGTCATTGCGAGGAGTTTTAACGACGAAGCAATCCAGGGGATGGTGGGTGGGAATGCATGATACGTGGGGATTGCTTCGCCTCAGGCTCGCAATGACAAATTGGCTATTTCCCACCCACCCGCCCTGAGATGTATTTCTGCCCCGAGGCCGACATGTCGGCCCAAGTCGGGGAGACCCCCGCCAGAGGGGAGCCCCCTCTGGACTCCCCTTTATAGCTCCTGCTTAGTAGAACCTATGGTGTAGCACGGATGTGTTCTACTCCAATCGTCCCAGCGGTTGATTTATCGCAAAGCGTCTCGCAATGATAAGTGAAGCGAAATCCACGATACCAAATATCAACTATCTATCTGAATGAGATCAAACCCAGCAACGCAGGAGCTAACCTTTAAGCCTCTCCGCTACTTTGTTTAGCAGGTGTTGGAGCAGAGCCGCGCACTCCCGGTATGCTTCGATCCCGCAGCCATATGGGTCAGCGACATCGCCCTTCTCTCCAACATATTGCCTTAATATGTGGGTCTTCTTTATCGCCGCAGGAGAATGGGACACAACCTGCGCCTGCTGCCAAAACTCCATTACCAGTATCAGGTCGGCCCAATCGACCAGACTGGTGCTGACAGGCTTGGATCGGTGACTGGCCAGGCTAAGGCCGTATTCACGCATAATTTCGATGGCCTCCTGCGTTGCAGCATCCATTACCACGCCCGTGCCGGCGCTGTCTACCTCGAGCCCGGCAGGACCGAGCGATGGGTGCTTATTTAATATGTCCTCAAATAGAACCTTTGCCATAGGGCTGCGACAGACGTTTCCGGTGCAAACGAACAGGATCCTCTTAATCATGGTTCATCGCTTTCGAAGGGTTTGAAACTAAGGTTGGTAAATAAAGAAAGGCTGCTTGGTAGTGATGACCTTTGTCTCCTCAGCAATCGCCTCTCGAAGGTACTTGGAAGAAAATAAGAGACAATGATCTTGCCACTGCCGGGGCCGGCCAGGATAAGTAGCGGCCCCTCGATAGCCTCCGCCGCCTCCTGCGGCGCTTAGTTCAACCCCTCAAGGACATCAACGCTTAGATTATAACATTGTGGGCTGGTGTGAAAAGGGGATGTATCTCCTTGGTATCTCTACAGATTATCAGAGAATGGCCGTGCTAAAGCGCCACGATCAAAAAAGACATGCCAGTTCCGTTCGATAGTAATTGACACTGCTTCTTTAAAACGGTAGGATGTTGCGGTGGCTTCACACCTTTACCTTTCAGCTCGGTTAACACGGCTTTACGGCTCGGTTTGTGTTCGCCTAAATCGCTCGCTTCGCTCAGGACTTCGTATGTCAGCGAAGCGTTATCTAAAATTCCGAACCTCGCTTTTTGGAAAAGCAGTATCCATAGTAATGAGTAGATTCAAGAATAGGTTATGCTTTAATGCCGTGAGGACATAAGTAAATATGGTTAAGTGGAGTAATATGAGATCAAGGGAGACTTTGATTATATTTTTCAAGGGGCTATTCATGGGAATAGCTGATATTATTCCTGGTGTTTCCGGTGGAACAATTGCTCTAATCACAGGTATTTATGAAAGGCTACTTCATGCGATTAGCAGAATAGATCTTAGATTTATTACCTATATTTTGAAGCGTGATTTCGATGAGGCTAAAAAAAATATCAGGAATATTGATTTCCAATTATTCATCCCACTACTCATAGGTATTGGTTTAGCGATTTTCCTTATGTCCAATGTAATAGACTATTTCCTTAATAATTTTGAAGCTGCTACTTACGCTTTCTTTTTTGGTCTAATACTGACATCCGCACTCCTACTTTATGGAAAAGTGGAAGGCTTGTCAGTGAAAACTTTACTGTTCTCAATTGCTGGCTTTTTATTTGGCTTCTTTTTCACAGGTTTAGATTCGCTACAAATCGGGAATTCATTATCCGTTCCATTACCAATTGTTTTTCTTTCAGGTATGATAGCCATATGCGCTATGATCCTGCCCGGTATCTCAGGTGCATTCATGCTGCTGTTCTTGGGCATGTATGATTATATGATCGATGTTCTCAAGAATTTACAGTTCTTGGAAATATTCGTATTTATTTTCGGTGCTCTCATTGGTATTCTCGCTTTCTCCAGGGTATTAAACTTTATATTGCGAAAATACAAATCCGTTACTATATCTTTTCTAATTGGTTTGATGTTAGGTGCATTGCGGCTCCTTTATGACAATATAGCAGATAGTATGGATTCGATAGTGCCTGTTATTATTTCGGGCTTACTTGGATTTTTTATTATTCTTATTTTGATCAAACTCAGAAAACTTGTCGTGGTATCACGGAACGTTTAAATAATTTTATCAGCTGATTTCGGAAACTCTGCGTTGATTCGCTCCCTGTTTCGCCTTTAGCTCGGTCATATAACAGCGGTTAGAAGGGAAACCAAAGATCTCCCCAAATTTTCTAACGTAAACCATTAGCTGAAGTTCACTCGCCCCTTCTGTAATCTGGAGATGCTCTGAAGCCAGCGGAACCCCGCTAGGGCTGGTAAATGAAGAAGGGCTGCTTGGTAGTGATGACCGTTTTCTCCTCAGCAATCGCCTCTCGAAGGTTCTTGGGGAGGGAGAAAAGTCCCTGGTGGGCGATACCATCGTAAAACCGCAGGCCTCCAGCAACTCGTGCCTCGATTCGCCTATCCACCTCAGCCGCGGTAGGGGGGCTCAGCTTTGGGGAGGCGAGGGCGAAGCCCCACGTGCCGCCGTAGCTGGGGATTAATGTATCATAGGGAAAAACGAGGGGGAACACCGCCTTCAGGGTATTGATAATCGCGGTGAAGCATCGATGATTCCCCCAGGAACTGGCGCCCGCCTGGAGGGAGAGGATGCCATCTGGGGCCAGCTTTTCTCGAACAACTTGATAGAATTCCGTGGTATGAAGCAGATAGGCTGGCCCTCCCTCTATAGGCTCAGGCAGATCGAGGATGACCACATCGAATTTTTCGCCCATATCGACGCATTCCTCGAGATACTTTCTTGCATCAACGAAGCGCAGTTCCAGGCGACTGTCCTCGAAGGAGCCCTGGTGCCAGGAGGGGAGAAGGCGGCGGCAGATATCAATGACCTCTTCGTCGATGTCGACCATGACTACCCTCTTCACCGAAGAATGGGCGAGCACCTCCCTGAGGGTCGCCCCCTCGCCACCGCCGGCGATGAATACCCTTTCGGGACGGGGGTGAGCGATCATCGGAGGGTGAACCAGGGCTTCATGGTAGATAAACTCATCCCATTCGCTGGACTGAATCTTACCGTCCAGGATCAAACATCGGCCAAGGCCACCCGATTCGATAATCTCGACAGATTGAAACTGTGTCCTGCCGGAATAGGTTACCTCTTTGATGCTATACGATTGCACCATGTCAGGGGTAACATAGTCATGAAACCACTCATTTTCCTTCATGATTCACCCGGGGAGTTTAAAATTCCCCTGTTTAGTTCTAGAATAGAGTGGTCTCTTGACTGAAGCTCTCTCACCAGCAGCTCGACCGCCTTTTCCGGGTGAAGGTTGTTGCCGCAGGTGAAGATGTCTATTGCGGCGTAGCAATACTCGGGCCAGGTATGAACGGAGAAGTGGGATTCAGCGATGATCACCACACCGCTGACCCCACCATAAGGGGGGAATGAGTGAAAGGATTCGCTCAGTATGGTTGCACCGGCAACCCTGCAAGCGGAGAGGAGGGTGTCTTTCAGGAAGTCGCGGTCGCTCAAGCGCTTCCGATCGCAATCCTTGAGTTCCAGGATCATGTGCTTCCCTACAGCGTCCAATCACTTACCTCCTTTAGAATCAACAAAGAGATTTTATCCAACATCGTGCAATTTATCAATAGGTGGCTGCCATGAAAAGGAAACTTGCCAAATTAGAGAAGACGCCTTTACAACGCCAGGCAATCTATCAGGAGCACGCTAGCAAGAACAAGAAACTCGTTAAATTAGAGAAGACGCTATTAGCGGGCGAAAAGGGCGAAAAAGGCGAAAAGGGCGAAAAAGGAGGGGAAATAGACCTTGTTCAGGGGGCACTGCTCGCCTCGGGGGTAGAGACAGAGCAGGAGTTTAACCGCTATCTTGCCAAGGTCGACCGACTTTGCCAAAGAATCACTGACGCTCTTAGCGATCTTTTCGAAAAGGGCAGTGATTGGGAAAAGGCAAAGGGAATCTTCGACTGGCTATGGCGGGCGAAGCCCCAGCGCTATGAGTATGGGGGCAGCTTCAGGCTAACCCAGGTCCTCGATGCCCAGCTTGGGAAAAAGGGCAGAGGTGTGGAGGGTGGGGAGAGCGAAAAAGTGGGCAACTGCCTGGGGCTCACCCTCCTTTACAACGTGCTGGCCCAGAGGTTTGGGCTCATGGTAGGGGCAGCTTACCTGGAGGATGCCTTTGGACTGGGACCCCATCTTTTTACTGAGCTCTATACCGGAGGGCGCACTATCGATATCGAGAATATCTTCCCCCATGGCTTCGACTACCGGGGACATCGGGGCGTGCTGGAGGGGGATGCAGTTGGAGAGAGTAAAAGAGATGAATGGGGAGACCGGGAGTTGATCGCCGATATTTATCATAGCGTGGCAAATGGGTTCTTCACGGTAGGAAAGTGGGAACGCGCCATCGAAAACTATAATAAGGCGATCACGTTGCACCCCAAATATACCAGGGCATACCTCAATAAAGGGATCGCTCTGGTCGAGCTAGGTAGGGTTGAAGAGGCAAGGGAGTGGTTTAGGTAATGGCAATTATTCCTGCTCTTGCTGGCCCAGCTCAGCCGCTTTTTGGGAGAACCAGGGGCTCAGGGCGAGAAAGTCCCCGCGGTGAAAAAATATTTGAACCGCCATGGCCAGAAGCGCGAAATCAATAGCCAGACTCTGCACTGAAAGTAACGGCACCGCTGGGCCAAAGCACCAGCAGATAATAATGTCCAGTCCTCGGGCGAGGGCTTGGATCTTGGCAATGGCGAAGCTCAGCACCACCAATCCGCTGACCGCGGCACCGGCTCTGAGGAATAGCCCCACCACCAGAAAAACCCCCAGGGCGATCTCTAGAGGGGGCAGAACGTAGCCGTAGGCTGTAGCCAGCTGGTGAGGCAGCATATTGTACTGGTTGATCTCCCATATTAGAGTGTCGATGTAGCCCAGCTTAACCGCGCCGGCGAAGATAAATACCCCTCCCAGGGCCAGTCGTGAGGCCAGTGTCAGATAGCGATGGCGCAGGAACGGCTCAGCGCGTCTCCAATAAGGGCTCAGGGCTTGCCTCGCCCGGTTGATAGTCACGTTCTTCATTGTAGTTATGATATTATATTGCGTTTCGCCTCGTGCTGTCCAGCTTCGTCCTTGACAGCGCTATAGGGGCGAACTAAAATAAATCAGCGCCGAGGTAGCTCAGGGGTAGAGCAGCGGACTGAAAATCCGCGTGTCGGCGGTTCGATTCCGCCCCTCGGCACTTCTGCTTCGTCCCATTCTGCTGACATTGCCTATCTGAGCCAGCTTGGGATCAAAGGATCCTTCCGGACGCGCCACATGGCCTCATGCACTCCCGGCAGTATCTGGCTATTAAATATCCAGAGTGACCGTAATATTAGCGTGAAAAAGCAAGAAGTGCCCCTTAAGCTACGGAGCGTTTACATGCCATTGACAAAAGGCGGGCATCGTGTTAGCAATTAACTGGGGAGGAGAAATGGTTGAAGAAACTAAACGGATAGTATGTGGCTTTTGTGCCAGTCACTGCCGCTACAGAGTCAGGGTCGAGGACGGCCGATTTCTGGGCGCTGACTTACGGAAGAGGACCGATTCCCCTACGGCCGAGAGCTGGAGAAAGATAGTTGCGGCGTGTCCCCGCGCCATTGCGGCTCCCCAGTTTCTGTATCACCCGGACCGGCTCAACTATCCACTGAAGCGGGCTGGCGAGCGGGGCGGAGGCCGGTGGCAACAGATTAGCTGGGAGCAGGCACTAGATGAGATAGCAGAGAAACTAGCGCAAATAAGGGATAATTACGGGCCTGAGTCGCTGGCAATTACTTCGAGCGGTGAGCAGAACTCCGCCGACGAATACCGGGTGCGTTTCCAGTCCCTGTTCGGTACACCGAACTTTCTCGGCCCGCCCAGCTGCGGTGTCGGCATGACGCTGAGCCACCTCCTCACCGGGTGGATGGTCTACCTGCCCTATATCCGCCCGGAAACCCGCTGTATTATGCTGCTGGGGGCAAATCCCGCCGCTGCCGCCCCGCAATTGTGGAATGCCATTCGTGCCTTCCAGAAATTCGGTGTCAAGCTAATCGTGGTGGACCCCAGGGGTACAGACTCGGCAGTGGAAGCCGATCTGTGGCTGCAGCCCCGGCCGGGCACCGATGCTGCCCTGCTGCTGGGCATGATAAACACCATCATAAGTGAAGGGCTCCACGATAAGGATTTCGTCGACCAATGGTGCCATGGATTCGATAAGCTTGCGGAACGGGTGAGAGATTACCCGCTGCAGAAGGTTACCGATATCACCGGGGTACCTGCGGAGAAGATCAGGGGAGCGGCCCGGATGTATGCTACCAAGAAACCGGGCTTGATTTTCCACGTTAATGGGTTGGAGGAGCAAGCGAATGCGACTCAAGCCCTGCACAGCAGGTACATCTTGGCGGCGATAACCGGCAACATAGACATACCAGGTGGCGATGCGTTACTGGAGCCCCATCCACACGTCAGGCTTGTGGCTGATGTCGAACTCCTCGATAAGATGAGCGATGAGCAGAAGAACAAGATGATCGGGGGGGAAAGATTTAAACTCTACTCCTGGCCCGTCTTCGAGAGGCTCAGGGAGATTGTGGAGAAAACGAGAGAGAGGCCGCTCTCCAGCTTCTGGATCGCCGGCTACGCTCATGCCCCTTCCGTGTTTCGCGCCATGATCGATGGCAAACCCTATCCGGTTAAAGCGATGATCACGGTAGCCAAGAATCCCCTCCTCACCTTCCCCAACCCAAAGCTGATCTATGAAGCGCTAATGGAGCTCGAGCTTCATGTGGCTATGGATGTGTTCATGACGCCCACCTGCCGCATCGCCGACTATGTGCTCCCTGCGGCCTGTGGTTTCGAGAAACCCATAATCCATGGGGGCGATTACTTCCTCCACCTCCAGGCGGGCGAAGCCGCAATCGCCCCGCTGTATGAGCGCAAACCGGAATATTATCTCTGGCGTGAGCTCGGGATGAGGTTGGGCCAGGAGGAATACTGGCCGTGGAAGACCCTGGAAGAGGCCTATGACTATCGCCTTGCTCCGCTGGGTGTTACCTTCAGGGAGTTTATGGATAGCAAAGGCCATGATAACCCGCCGCTTCGACAGAGGAAATACGAAGAGAAGGGTTTCGGCACACCTACAGGGAAGTTCGAGCTATATTCCACAGTCCTGGAGGAGCTGGGGTATGATCCATTACCCAGCCACACGGAACCGCCGCGGAGCCTGGTCAGCGACCCCAAGCTGGCAAAGGGGTTCCCCTTGACCCTGCTCTCAGGGGGTAGAAACCGCCGCTATTACCATTCCCAGGATCGCCAGCTTGAGTCCATTCGCAAACGGTCTCCCGACCCGATAGCCCAGATTAACCCGCAGCTAGGCAGCCAGCGGGGCATCAACGATGGTGACTGGATGTGGATCGAGACGCCGATAGGAAGAGCCAAATTCAAATGCAGGTATTTTCGCGGGCTCGATCCTGGTGTGGTTCAGGCCGAGCACGGCTGGTGGTTTCCTGAAGAGCCTTCCCCTGATAGCCTGTGGCGATCAAACATCAACGCTGTGCTGGACGATGATCCGGACCTCTGTGACCCGGTCAGCGGCAACTTTGTACTGAGAGGGCAATTGTGCAAGGTATACAAGGCTGAGGATTAGTGTGGCTCAGGCAGGCCAGGCTGACTACCTAGTGACATCAGCCCCTTTTCTCTGTTATATGTAGTATTACATACAAAGCGTTAATACCTGTTTAGGCAGCTTTCCTGGAGGTAGTGGTGAGCACTGTAGTCTCAGTAATCGCTATTATAGCCATAGGCTACTTTCTCGGCAGCATACCAACTGCCCAGATAATGATGCGCCTTTTCCGAAAACAGGACCTACGCAAGGTGGGCACCGGCAATGTCACCTCCACCGCCGTCATGATCCACGGGGGAAAGATAGCAGGCAGCCTTTCCCTCCTCGGCGAGATAATCAAGACTATCCTATGTCTCTATATCGCCTACCTTATCGTCGGCGAATTATGGGCCTATCTATTAATGCTTGTGGCCGCTTCAGTAGGCCAAATCTGGAGCATCTGGCTAGGGGGAGCTGGGGGCCGAGGGCAAACTATATTCGTTACAGGCTTCTTGATTTTGTGTCCGGTTCCATTTTTACTATCGGTCGCATGTCTCGGTCTCCTCTTCTTCGCTACCAAGCGTTTCTTCCTGAGTAATCAAATCTGGCACCTAATTGCCCCTCCGATAATGCTGCTGGCCATGTGGTTCAACCCAACGATATTCGGTGCAGGTGAGCTTTCATGGGGCTATGCTGCCACCGGCGTGGCTCTTTGTACCTTCTTCTTAACAAAGAACCGCATTTCAACGGATGATATAGTACAATTGCAAGCCTGGGGAACATACAGCCGGTAGTGATAGATGTGGTATATATCGAGGCGTAATCGCTATCCGCCCAGCTCTATTCATGACTGAACCTCATCCTGAATCTCAGGGCTCTTTACTAGCTGGGCAGTGAAGGCCGAGCTGGTGACCTCCGCGGATAAGATTACAAAGATGCCCATGAAACTATATAACTTTAGTATATACCGACCTCTTTCCAACCTGACCTGGTTCCCTCGGGAAGCAGTTTGGCTCGAGAAAGGAGTTCTCTATGATAAGCCCAGAGCGGAAACATTTGGAAAAACTTGCAGCGCCCTGCGGGCTCTATTGCGGTGCCTGCTCAATCATTGCCGCCGTTAGAACGGGTGACCCCCAGCTCCTGGGGCTGATCGCCGGTGGGGTCGCCAAATATCTAGGGCATCCGGTAGAGGTAAAGGACCTTACCTGTGAGGGTTGTCTCTCAGACGTAAGAGCTATCATGTGCCGCGAATGTAACCTGCGGGCATGCGCCTTCGATAAAGGGTTGACCCACTGCGCGCAGTGCGCTGATTTTCCCTGTCAGCAGATCATCGATTTTAATAACGATGGCTTCCGCCACCATAGTGAGGTCCTGGACAATATCCGACGCCAGCAGGAGATCGGTATTGAAGCCTGGGTTAAAGAGCAGGAGGAGAGGTGGCGCTGCCCCAACTGTAGCTGCGTTGTCGACTGGTATACTGGTCAATGCCCCGACTGTAATACTACCCTGAAGGGACATTTCTAGTTGCTGCAGACATTATTATCGGTGTGCTGGCATCTTCTGGTTTAAGGTCTGTCCAGCGCCACACTACCTGGGCTGACACCACCAAGTACAATCGTCCTTGACTGAGAAGCTGACAATATGCTATTCTACACGAGTGCAGGGGATAGGACGCGCTAACTGAAAATCCGCCTGTCAGCAGTTCGACTTCTCGGCACTAAAAGCAGCGAGCGGATCATTAGGAAGTTAGCGGACGAAAAGCCGGAGTGGCGGAACAGGTAGACGCGACGGTCTCAAAAACCGTTGGGGGGCGACTCCCGTGTCGGTTCGATCCCGACCTTCGGCACTTTTCTGCGCGTTGCGCCGAAAAATACGGGACGCAACAGGTCGGAAAATGCCGAGTTGTGTAGCGGTAGCACGGGGGACTTTGGATCCCTAAGCCCAGGTTCGAATCCTGGCTCGGCAGCTTTTTCGAGATTCAATGAGGGCATCGCGGCAGGTCAAAGGAGTTTCCCTTAGGCTTAGGGCTTTTCGCCCTTTTCGACGCAACAATATTAGCTACTTCCCAAAAGAAGGCGGCGGAACAAAATTTCCCCGATAGCTCAATGGTAGAGCGGGCGGCTGTTAACCGCTAGGTTCGAGGTTCGAATCCTCGTCGGGGAGCCAATTCTTCCGATATGAAGAACACGCTTAATCTTCTTGGAGGAGATTATCGGCCAAGAGTGCTTCAAAGGCGTATCGCTTTGATAGACTCCAGGTCGTTCATATTGAGAACTTGTGCTTTCTTGGCGATCCTTTTAATCAGCTTGGAGAGGACTATCCCAGGGCCAA
>Ga0209979_1001237_pt1 | contig 28756 bp, 29 predicted proteins | sample AnhtaG_FD_183114 | JGI IMG/M metagenome (GOLD analysis project Ga0209979, IMG submission 183114) | Deep subsurface microbial communities from Anholt, Denmark to uncover new lineages of life (NeLLi) - Anholt_01485 metaG (SPAdes) (version 2) | ecosystem: Environmental > Aquatic > Marine > Oceanic... | reverse complement strand
TCCAGTTATAAACGTCAAACCGAGCCCCTGGCAGGTGTGGCCGCGATCCCCGATCAGGGTCGGGGACAGGTCTGTGATGGCGGTTTACCCCAGCACTTCGCATAGAGATTGCCACGTCGTTTCGCTCCTCGCAATGACGATTTTGCTGCGTTATACACGAATAAATGTTGTGCGAGAGAGGCGGGAATGTCAAGCTTTAAGTGAAAGATGTCGAAACCACAGGGGATTTCGACCTACGGCCTTATGAAACAGCCTCAGGATTCCTGACGGCGCGGTGAAAGATGTCGGAACCGCGGGGGTTCCGACCTACTGAACTGGGCTTATTCCGGTCTTGTTTCATCCTCGGATTCAGGTTCAGGGACAGAAGGAGCGTCGTCTTTGGGAGGTTCCTGGACGCTGACTTCCGGAGTTGGTTCCGGTGGAGTGCCGGGTTCCGGCGGAGTTTCTGCAAGAGGCGCTTCGCCGGAAGCAGTGTCCGTCCCCAACGGCTCATCCGCGGGAACTTCATCTGCCGAAGTCTCCTCCGATGCGGCAGCACCGGCCTGCTGTTTCAGCTCTTCCGGCATCACGTCAGCCACGGACTGGGTGGCTTTCACCGGATGGCTCTGAAGGAACTGATCAAGTTCCGCCCGCTCCCGCTTCTTGTAGTAAGCGGTCACCGACAGCACAATCTTGTGCTGGTTGCGGTCGAACTCTATCACCTGAAGCGGCAGTTGGTCCCCATTGTGGAAGACGCCGGTGGGATCGGTCAGGTCTTTGTGGCCAAGCTGGGTAGCCGGTATAAACCCCTCAACATCGCCGTCGAGAGCGACAACCACGCCGCGGTCCAATACCTTGCAAACAGCGCCGAGGCACTCGGTTGCGACGGCGTATTTCTTGGCGATCTGAGGCCAGGGATCTTCCTGAAGCTGTTTGAAACCAAGAGAGATACGGCGGTTTTCATGGTCGATCTTAATGATCTTGACATCGACCCGGTCCCCCTTCTTCATCACCTCGGAGGGGTGCTGCACTCTCCTGGTCCAGGACATATCAGAGATGTGGACCAAACCGTCAATCCCTTCCTCCAACTCCACAAAGGCACCAAAAGCGGTTAGGTTGCGTACCTTGCCGGCGAACACATGGCCGATCGGGTATTTCTCATCGATGGTGAGCCAGGGGTCAGGCTCCATCTGCTTGATACCGAGCGATATTTTTTCGTTGTCTTTGTCAACCGACAGCACCACCGCCTCAACTCGATCATCGACGTTCATGATCTTTGAAGGGTGTTTGATATGCTGGGTCCAAGACATCTCGGAGATATGGATAAGCCCCTCAACGCCTTTTTCCAGCTCCACAAAGGCGCCATAATCGGTAATCGAAACCACGCGGCCGGTCACCTTCTTGCCGAGAGGATACTTTTGCTCGACATTCTCCCACGGATAAGGCGTCATCTGCTTCAGTCCGAGTGAGATGCGGGAAGTCTTCTCGTCGAAATCGAGGATCTTGACATCAATCTTGTCACCCAGCGTTACTACCTCGGAAGGATGGCGGATTCGTCCCCACGACATGTCGGTGATGTGAAGAAGCCCGTCGACGCCGCCAAGATCAATAAAGACGCCAAAGTCGGTGATATTCTTGACTATCCCCTGGCGGATTTGCCCGACTGAGATCTCGTTCAGCAGAGTATCACGCATTTTTGAGCGCTCTTGTTCAAGCACCACCCGGCGTGAAACGACGATATTGCGGCGATTCTTGTTAAGCTTGATAATCCGGACCTCCATCCCCTGGCTGATGAGGGCATCGAAGTCTGGTACCTGACGGAGGGCCACCTGCGAACCGGGAAGGAAGGCATCGACACCCATGATGTCGACCACCAGACCGCCCTTGATGCGTCGCACGACGCGGCCTTCAATCGTGCCGCCCGAGTCATGAACCTCGCGTATCTTCTCCCACACCCGCATAAAGTCAGCTTTCTGCTTAGACAGAATCAACTGACCGTTGCTGTCCTCAATCTGCTCAAGGTAGACTTCGAGGGCATCCCCGACCTTGATGTTCAAAGGCAGACCGAACTCTTCGATCGGGATAATCCCTTCCGATTTGAAGCCGACATCCACCAGGACGTCATTGCGGGTCACGCCGACCACACGGCCGTTGACAACCTCTCCTTCTTTGATATCCTTGATGGTTGAGTCGTACATCTCAACCATCGCCTGATACTCTTCAGGCTCATAGACGACGCCCGCAACGTCGGTAATGCGTACCTTTCTCACCTCAGGCTCCACCGGTTCAGCCGGCTGGGCCGCCCGCACCATGGCCTTTTCCACTACTCGTCTATGACGGGTGGTAACAACTCTTTCACGTTGTTCCTTTTCCGGTCGGACAGCTCCGATGGCGACAGGGCTTGCTGTCTTACTCTCGGTGATTTTGGTTTTGACTTTTTTGGTTTTCTTGGCGGAAGTCGCCTTGCGTCTGGATGTTTTCGTGGTTGACCTTCTGGCCGTCGTTTTGGCCTCTACCATTTACTTTAGAGAACCTCCTTATCTATAAATCCAATGGTCTGGATTTTTCCCGGAGAGGAAAACCATTAGATGTATTGCTTCATGACACCGGGGTGTTCACGCAGCAGGTTTCCTATATAATATAATATCGGAGATTTTCAAGTGCTTTTTCGCCCATTTTTCGTTATTTTTGAGTTGGTTTGCAGTCCGGTTTGACCGAAGGGCTGCCAGCGGACATACTATCTCTCAACTGCCCAATACGTGCCATCACCGCCTCTGCAATCTTCAGGTAGCCTGCCTTATCGGCTGGGAACGAGGTAACCCATTCAGCCGAGAGCGGCTCCCCATAGGTCACACGCAACTTACGGCGGCCCGTAAGACATTCGCTAAGTCTATCGGCGCCAGAAAGATAGGCCGGAACAATCGGGCATTTAGCCTGCCGGGCAATCACACCGACACCAAGCTTCGGGGCCATGAGGTCGCCGGTTTTTGACCGCGTCCCCTCGGGGAAAACAGCCAGCCCATGTCCCCGTTTGACGGTTTCTATCGACATTTCAAGCGCTTTGCGGTCGATTGTCCCCCGTCTGACGGGAAGGGCGTTGACCCGGCGCAGGATGGCGCCAAACAGCTTGTGGTCGAAAAGCTCTTTTTTTGCAAAGAAATGGATCGCACGAGGTACCCAGCACCCCACCAAGGGCGGGTCGAAATAGGATATGTGATTGCTGGCCAGAATAAAGCCGCCTGACTTGGGGAGATTTTCCCGACCCGATACCCGGACTCGGAAAACGAACCTCGACAGGATACGGGACAGTTCCCAGCCGCTGAAATAGAGAATCTTCATGACCGTTTGACAGCGAGAAGAATCAGCGAAACAATGTGATCGACCTGCTGCTCGATAGTGAGATTAGTCGTATCGACAAGAAAAGCATCCCGGGCTTTCGTCAGTGGAGAATGAGCCCTTTTCGAATCGTACTCGTCGCGCCGCCTGATCTCCGTCTCCTGCTCTTCAAGGCTTGTGCCGACGCCCATCTTGGCCAGATCCAGCAGACGCCGCCGGGCTCGTTCGGCAATCGATGCTTCCAGATATATCTTCACATCTGCACCGGGAAAGACGACCGTGGTGGTGTCCCTCCCTTCTGCCACTATCGAGCCGCGTTTGCCCAACTCACGCTGTTTAGCCACAATCGTCTCACGCACCATTTTGTGCGCCGACACCTCCGAGACATGAGTGGTAACTTCCGGGGTTCTAATCTGAGTTGAGACATCAACGCCGTTGACGAGAATCCGGTTAAGACCATCGCGATTATCAAACCCGAGGTGAAGTTTGCAGGCCGCCGTTGCCAGCTTTTCACCGTCGGAGGGAGAGATGTCGTTTTTCAGGGCGAAGTACGTCAGCGCCCGGTACATAGCGCCCGTGTCCAGGTAGTAAAACCCCAACCGCTCAGCAAGAAGTTTAGCGGTAGTTGACTTTCCCGCCCCCGCCGGTCCGTCAATAGCGATTACCTTGCCCTGCAGGCTGGTCAATTTATACTTGATGTCGGCCATGCGACCCATTCTAAGCTACGCTGCTTCAAAAGGCAATGGGAAAATAGCGACCGGCAAACCTGATCGTTAAGGGTGAAAAGGCACGTGTTTCCGCAGAAAATATGGTCTCCCCGGGTACAGGATCACTCAACAGTAACGTGGACGCTGGGGTACGCAATCTCCAATCAGGGTTCAGAAAAGCGCGGACAGAGGCAGAGGATAACTTACTTACTCACGGTCGAATCTACGATCATTACCTCCGATTGAGGAATACCGAACCATTTGACGTGTATCTCGCGAAACCGACCGCTATGTTTGATTTCTTTAAGGGCCTTGTTGATATTCTCCAGCAACTGTCGCTCCCCTTTGCGAACGGCAATTCCATAATGTTCGGTGGAAAGAATCTCGCCGACTATCTTGGCCGTGCCGAGCTTTTTGATGTATGCCTTGGTTGTCGGGAAATCGTTCAGGACTACGTCCAGGTTACCGTTGGACATATCGATAAAGGCCGCGCCGATGTTATCAAACGAGTAGACGTGAAGTCCTTCCATTTTCTTGGCCATCATCTCCCCGGTCGTGCCGAGCTGGACGCCGACTTTCTTACCTATCAGATCGCCGACGCCGCTGATGGTGGTATTATCAAGCGGCACGGCTATTGACTGCCCGGCCAGGTAATATGGGTCGCTGAAATCAACCACAGCCGCCCGCTGGGAGGTGATAGTCATGGCTGAGATTGCAGCATCATACTTCCTGCTGGTCAGGCTGGGAATAATGCCGTCGAACGCCGTGGCAATAAACTGTGGTTTCCAGCCGTTAAGCTTGCAGATCTCTTTCATCAGGTCGATATCAAAACCTGCCGGATGGCCGGTGGCGGGATTGATGCTCTCGAATGGCGGATAGGTGGCGTCAGTGCCTATCCGCAAAACAGTCCCTTCTCCGCTGCGCTCTGTTTCCTTTTTGCCGCCGCAACCAAATACCATAAGCAGCAAAAGCAAAAGTATAATCGTTTTTTTCATACTCTCCCTGTCATCTATTCAGAAACTGGAGGCAAAGAACCGAACCTCTAGTAGTTTGTCAACATTTTTATTGAAACAACGACGATGAAAATGAGCGGCTGTAAGTTGCTATCCAAAAACAGACTGTCCGTGGGTTGGAGTTTAGTGTCTTTAAAGAAATGACTTAGCCCAAAGCAGACTCGACCGAACAAGAGCCGCGCAAAGAAAAATATTAAGCTGACCTAGCAGGGTGTTGAAAAAGTCTTTCATCACACTCGAAATGGGTTGGATTCGTCATGCCCGTGAAAACGGGCATCCAGTAACCACTAGATACTCCTGGATTCCCGCTTTCGCGGGAATGACGCTGCGTAAAGCAAAGGTGCCATTGCATGTTGCATTCCGAGTTTTTCAACAGCCTCCTAGTGTTGTGTCCCAGAGATATGTTCACATAGTCTTGTGCCCGGCGGGTCTTCAGACCCGACGGGAAAGCCATTGTCACGCGGGGCGATCTGAAGATCACCCCGCCACAGAATAGGCAGGTTATTCTGCAAGTTATATCATTTTCTAATTGTGATATGACAAACTGTAGGGCAGGAGTCCCTGACTCCTGCCGATTAGTGGCAGGTCTCGGGGAGACCTGCCCTACGAAATATGTCATAACTCAACTATAAATCTATATTATTCATGGGACGACAAGCTAGAAGCTAAGTATCAGTTTTCATAGGGCAGAGGCCTCAGCGCTTCTACCATTGCTTTGACTGGCCGAACCGATACAGGCTCTGCTCTACACTTGCTGCACGGCAGGTATAACTCGCTCCCATCAGAAGCCGCTGCGGCGCTTTATAATACCTTGCTTATGCCGATAACAGATAAGAACGGCCTGACTCTGGCCTGGTGAAGCTCGTTGACACATCAGGGACAAGGCGTTTTGTACCTATGGACATAGCCACTTTTATCGGTTTGATAGTTGCGTTCGGAGCTGTCGCAGGCTCGTTTCTGCTGGAAGGAGGGCACCTTGATTCGTTATTTCTGGGCCCCCCGATGCTTGTTGTCATTGGAGGTACGTTGGGAGCCACCACCATCACTACCTCAATACAGACCGTTATGCAGATTCCTCACTATCTGAGGGTGGCCGCTTTTGGCAAGTCTTATCTCTTCAACGAATCCATTGACACTATCGTAAAGCTGGCTGAGAAGGCGCGACGGCAGGGTATTCTGGGTCTGGAAGAGGACCTCAAGATGATCGCTGATCCCTTCTTCAAAAAGGCCATCCAGCTTGTTATCGACGGGACGGAAGTTACCGCTCTGCGGGATATCCTTGAAACGGAAATTGCCTACACCGAGGAGCGCCACAAGCGGGGGATCATCTTTTTCCAGAAGGCAGGGGGGTTTTCACCGACGATGGGGATTTTAGGCACTGTTCTGGCCCTTATCCACGCCTTCGGCAACGTCTCGGACGCCTCTACGATGGCCGTCAGGATCGCCAGCGCTTTTATCGCTACCCTGTGGGGGGTTGGGCTGGCTAATCTTTTTTTCCTGCCGATATCCGACAAGCTAAGAATGCGCCACGATGAAGAAATCGCCCATCTGGAGCTGGTCATGGAAGGGTTACTGGCTATGCAGTCCGGTGAGAATCCACGCTATGTCCGCACCAGGCTGCTGTCCTTTATTGATCCGCGCCACCGTCGTCATGAGGTGTAAACCGTGCGCCGCAACCGTAAAAGTAATGATCCCAAGGAAGACCTTGGACGTTGGCTTCTAACTTACGCTGATCTGATAACTTTGCTGTTAGCCTTCTTTGTTGTCATGTACTCCATGTCTCAAATCGATGCTAAGAAATTCGGCAAAGTGGCCCAGGCTCTACACGGCGTGCTAAAAGGAGGAGAGAGTATTCTCTGGCATGACGATCAGCAAAGTACCAAAGGGCATGGCTTGCTTAAGTTAGGCAACCTGCGGATGCTTCAGGCAAAAATCGATGAGAAATTCCAGCATCTTGGACGGCAGCAAGAAGTCCAGACAGAAATCACCGAACGGGGGCTGGTGGTGCACATTCTGGAGTCGGCGCTTTTTAATGAAGGTTCCGCCGTTCTACAACCAAAGGCAGTGGAGGTGCTTGACCTCATATACGAAAGAGTCAAGGAGACGCCGAATCACGTCCGCGTCGAAGGGCACACTGATGATCGTCCCATCAACACCTTGCAGTATCCCTCCAACTGGGAGCTCTCTTCCGCACGCGCCACGGAAGTGGTGCGCTACTTTATTAACAATCATTCTATGCCCCCGAACAGAATATCAGCGCTGGGCTATGGCGAATACCGGCCGGTTCGTCCCAACAATTCGATTGAAAACAGAGCTACCAACCGGCGTGTTGACGTGGTCATTTTGACCATGGAACTCACCCTGAAAGAGCCTTCCTCTCAGATGTACTACCTGGCTGATAACGAGTAAACTTTGCTCGCCGCCTAGGAAATCCTTTCCTCATCTACTTTCAAAAAGCCTTCAAAGTTATCTGCCGGCAACGGTAAGAGTTTGTCATTCAATGAGATAAAACCTCGTTTGACAATTGGCACTGCTGTTGCTTGAAACGAACGTGAGAAGATGTGGACGATCGAGTTTTCAATCCCGTCGGTATCGGCAGAGACAAGCCCTGCCGCTACGCGAGATTGTAAGTTGACTCCACTCGCAAGAGAACTGTATGCCGAATAAACTAGCGGAATTCATGTTCGAACGGATCGGGGTGCCGAATTTCGGTAAGTATCTCGATCTGGCGACGTTTCGCCACAAACTGATCAGCGGTAACATTGCCAACGCCTCCACCCCCGGCTATCGCCGGCGTGACATTGATTTTAAGGCTGAGTTTGAGAAAATGACGGGCAAGTCCGATCACCTTGTCGGAACGGCGACCCACCGCGATCACATTTCCATCGGCAATCATGATGTAAAACCTCCTAAGATTTATAAAGCTAAAATTGCCGAGGGGGATATGAACTCCGTGGATATCGACCGGGAGGTATCTACGCTGGCAAAAAACGAGCTGATGTTTTCTGTCGGAGCACGGCTGCTCCAGAGAAAACTTGACGGTTTGAAACATGTCATTACAAGCAAGTAGAGGGTAACGTATGGCCGGTATTTTAGGCGCCATAGAGATTTCGTCAAGAGGGTTGTCGGTCCAACGGGCTAAGATGAACACCGTCGCCCAGAACATCGCCAACGCCGAAACGACTGAAACGGAAGACGGCGGCCCCTACCGGCGCAAACGGGTCGTTGTCAACGAAGACAAAATCAAGGGAACCTTTAATTCAATGGTAAAAGAGGCCGGCCTCCATCTGTCGCGGACAAACCAGCGGCATCTCGGAGGGAAGGCCCGCCGCACAGGCGAAACTATCGAGCTTTCGGCAGTGAGCGGCAAAGAGGTTACCGATCCGGATTCCGGCTTTCGGTTGGTGTACGATCCTTCCCATCCGAAGGCTGACGAGGAAGGCTACGTGAAAATGCCGGACATAGAGATAGTCAACGAGATGGTCGATATGATGGCTGCCTCGCGGGCGTACGAGGCCAACACGGTGGCCATTTCGGCCGCCAAAAAGATGGCAAAAGATGCTCTGGACATATAACAGGATTAGGACTGACATATGAAAATCAATCCCATAGGCATTCAGTCGTATCAACAAATAGAGCGCCGTGATGGCCCGGCTGGAGCTACACCTGACGGCGGGAAGTTGCCGAAAGCCGACGGCTCGGTTACGATTTCGCCACAGGCTGCCGGCCCCGGTTCACGGCTGGCCGTGAAAGCCCCCAAAGGCGACTACACGGAGTTTCTGACTCCCGAAGAAAGAAGCGCCCTGGAGATTCTGTTTCGGCGGTTCAACGACCCGGCCCGTTTCGGACCGGCCTACCAGAGGGAAGCCGACACCGCTGGCGAAAACGCGATGGTGGGGCACTTTATAGACGTGAAGGTGTAAGTATGACGGTACCGCTTTCAAGCGTAAACCGCCTTTTGCCCGGCGTCACGCAGCAAGCCGGGCAACAACTGGCGAACGAGGTTCAGCGCGACACCAAAACAGAGGGCAGTTTCACTGATCTGTTCTCGAAACTGATCAACTCGGTCAATGACCTACACAAGGAGTCGGCTCAGATACAGGAGGCGTTCCTGTCCGGTGAGCCGGTGGAATTGCACCAGGTTATGATCAAGGCCGAGGAGGCCGGTTTGGCGACGGAGCTGCTGTTGGAGATCCGCAACCGTATTGTGAACGCCTACAACGAGTTGCTGCGTATGCCCGTATAAGAAAGCGCCGCTTACTTAGGGAACCATGGATGGTCGGCGCGGTAAATAGGAATTGGCATGGAAAGAATCAAGGTATTCTTCAAGAATCTGACTGAGTACATCGGGAGAATGACCCCCAGTCAGGTCATGATGCTGCTGGGGATTGTCGCCGGCGTTCTGGTGGGGATTATCTTTGTAATCGGCTGGGTCAATGACGTTACCTATTCCCATCTTTATTCTAACCTCGACGACAGCGAAGCCGGGGAGGTAATATCCTATCTGAACGAGAACGGCATTCCGTATCAGCTTACCGACGGCGGCCGGACAATCTCGATACCTTCCGATGAGGTGTACAAGACTCGAATCTCCCTGGCCTCAGAAGGGCTGCCGCGATCAGGCAACATCGGTTACTCCATATTCGACCAGAACAACTTAGGCATGACGGATTTTCTACTCAATCTCAATTTCCGCCGAGCTTTAGAAGGGGAACTGACCCGAACCATAATGCAGCTTAATGAGGTGCAGGCGGCGCGAGTGCACATCGTCATGCCCAAAGATCGGCTGTTCAAGCAGGACCAGAAAGATGCCACCGCTTCGGTGGTCCTGAAACTAAAAAGCGGCGGCGACCTCTCCAAGCGACAAATCTCCGGTATCACGCACCTGGTAGCCGCATCGGTGGAAGGACTGAAGCCTGACAACATCACGATCGTTGACTACAACGGTAACCTTCTGTCGTCGGCTCAGGGCCATGACCCTATTGCCGGACTAAGCGCCAGCCAATTGGAAGTGCGCCAGAACGTGGAGAAGTATCTTGAACTCAAATCCCAAACGATGCTGGACGACGTTCTTGGCAATGGTAAATCGGTCATCCGCGTGACGGCGGATTTGAATTTCCAGCAGATGGAGAAGACCTCCGAGATATACGACCCGAATGCGCCTTCAATACGGAGTGAGGAGAGGGTGGAGACCTCAAATATGACTTCGGACAAGGTAGCGGAGGCCAATGAGAGCCAAGAGGAAGGCAGTTCTGAAACTGTCATTACCAATTATGAGTTAAACAAGACAATCGAGCACATTATAAACGCAGTGGGAACGATTGAACGCCTGTCCGTGGCGGTGCTGGTGGATGGTGCTTACACCCCGGTTGAAAACGATCAGGGAGAGGTCGAGCTGACGTACCAGCCGCGACCCCAGGAGGAGCTTGACCGCCTGGCGGCTATTGTCAAAAGCGCCATTGGCTTCGATCAGCAAAGAAACGACCAGATTGAAATGATCAATATCCCCTTCGACCGCCAGAACCTCCAGCAGGAAAGGGAACTTCTCGACACCATGTACCTTCGTGATTTCTACCTGGAGATTGCCAAGAAGGTCGGTTATGTTCTGCTTTTAGCCTTCTTGCTTTTGTATTTCAGAAAAAAGTCGAAGAAGCTGTTTGCTGCCCTCGCAAAGTTCATACCCCCTCAGCGCCTCGTGCCGCAAGCTCCGGTCCCTGAAGAAGAACCTGTAGAAGAGCCGGTGGCAAAGAGGGTTGTTCCCAAAAAACGCAAGCCGCGCCTTGTTGACGAGATGCAGGAGACAGCCAAGAAAGAGCCGGAAGAAATCGCTCGCGTGATTAAGACGATGATGGCCGAGTAAATTGCCATGGACTACGAACAGATGACCTCAATTCAAAAGGCTGCCGTGGCGCTGGTAGCTTTTGGCCCCGAAGTCTCCGCCTATGTCCTCAAGGGGCTGCCTGACGATGATATCGAAAGACTAACGGTGGAGATTGCCAATATGCGTGATGTGCCGGCAGAGATCGAAGAAAAGGTCATCGAGGAATGTTATCAGGTTTTCATGGCTCGCCATTATGTCTCTCAGGGCGGTATCGACTTTGCCCAGCAGATACTTGAAAAAGCGGTCGGTCACGTTAAGGCGAGGGAAATCATGAAGCGCCTGGAGTCCGTTATCAAGTCCAGTGGTTTCTCCCTTCTTAAGGATATTGACCCCAAACAGCTAACCAGCTTCCTGCAAAATGAGCACCCCCAGACAATTTCGCTCATCCTTACGCAGTTGGCGCCTCAGCATGCGGCTTCGGTGCTGGCGGAATTGACGCCGGAGTTGCAGTCCGAAGTATCGCTTCGCATAGCCACCATGGAAAAAATCGCGCCGGAGATTCTCAGGGAGATCGAGCAGACGCTCCAGGGTCATTTTGAGCAGTCGATTGGCGGCGGCGTTACGGCTTCCGGTGGAGCTAAGGCGGTGGCGGAAATACTGAATCTCATAGAAGCCTCGGCGGAGAAGAACATCCTGCAATCTTTGGAAGCAGAAGACCCCGACCTGGCCGCTGAGGTCAAGAACATGATGTTCGTTTTTGAGGATATTACCCTGCTTGACGACCGTTCCATCCAGCGTCTCCTCAAGGAAGTAGAAACGAAAGACCTCGCTATTGCCCTGAAGGCCACCAGCGACGAAGTCAAGGGGAAGATCTTCTCCAACGTCTCGGAGCGCGTGGCGGTGATGATCAAGGAGGAAATGGAATTTATGGGCCCGACGCGTCTTTCCGACGTCGAAGCAGCTCAGGGCCGCATCGTCGAAGCGGTGCGCCATCTGGAGGAGGAAGGTCAGATCATCATCTCCGGACGGGGCGGTAAAGAGGAAATCATTGTCTAAAATTATCCGACAGAGCACGCCAGCCCCCACCGTGTACATCGGGGAAAAGCACCTTGACTTTGAAAGAGAGGAATTAGCCGAAAGTAAGCTCGGCAGTATATTTCCTCTCGTTTCGGTCGTCACCGACGCCGACGGCGCCAAGCTGATCCCGATTCAAGAAATTTTCAAGATAGAGCGGGTATATAAAGAGGAGAAGCTCAAAGCGCGTCAATCCGGACATGACGAGGGCTACCAGACGGGCTTGAACCAGGGGCGGGCGGAAGGTCGAGCCCAGGCGGAGAAGGTCTTGCAGCAGCTTGACCAGGCCATAAAAGATGCCGTGCAGCAACGCGAGACACTTCTAAGCGAGGCTAAAGAAAAAATCCTCGACTTAGTTATACAGATAAGTCGCAAGGTGACCTTCGATGCCATCACCGTTGACCCGGAAACCACTCTGGCGATGATCAGCGGCGTCATCGACACCCTCATAGATCGTTCCAAGCTGAAAATCAAAGTCAATCCGGATCATTTGCCGATTGTTGAGCAGAACATCGAGCGTTTTATGGTAGGCTCGGCGACCATTAAGGAAATATCAGTTGAACCGGACCCTCGGGTCCGCTACGGCGGCTGCCTTATTGAAACACCCACCGGTGATATCGACGCCCGTCTGGAGTCGCAGTTTGAGGTGATCGAGGAAACGATTCTCTCAGACGAGGAACCGCCGTGAACCTTGTCGCCTACGATGTCTATGCCGAGCGCATCAAAAACGCCAGGACAATCACGCACTTTGGCAAAGTAAATCAGGTGGTTGGGCTGGTTATTGAATCGGCCGGGCCGGCTGTCTCCATAGGCCGGCTGTGCAGCATTGAGAACTATGAGACCGGGGCTAAGGTCAAGGCGGAGGTTGTTGGTTTCCGCGACGACCGCATCCTGTTGATGCCGCTGGGGCCGATTTCCGGGATCACGCCGGGGGCTATTGTCACCTCGACGTCCGAGCAACTGCGCATTCCGGTAGGCGTGGAACTTATCGGCCGCGTGCTGGGTGGCCTGGGACAGCCGATCGACGGCAAAGGACCGATAATGACAAATGTCACCCGTCCGATAAATGCCGAGCCGATTCCTGCTCTCAAGCGAAAACGGATCACCGAGCCGCTACGAACAGGAATCAAAGCGGTCGACCTTACGGCGGCGGTCGGCAAAGGACAGCGCCTGGGCATCTTTTCCGGGTCGGGCGTGGGCAAATCAGTGATGTTAGGTATGATGGCGCGCGGATCTTCGGCCGATGTTAATGTCGTGGCTCTGGTTGGGGAACGGGGTAGAGAGGTGCGCGAGTTTATCGAGACCGATCTCGGCCCGGAAGGGATGAAAAGAACGGTAGTAGTTGCCGTCACCTCAGATCAGCCGTCGCTGATTCGGATCAAGGGCGCCCTCGTCGCCACGACCATTGCGGAGTATTTTCGTGACCAGGGCAAAGATGTCATGCTTCTGATGGATTCCCTGACCCGAATAGCCATGGCCCAGCGCGAGATCGGCATTGCCGTCGGCGAACCGCCGACAACGAAAGGCTATACCCCGTCCGTCTTTGCTCTTCTCCCCCGGCTGCTGGAAAGAGCGGGTCATACCGAGACTGGATCGATCACCGGTCTGTACGCGGTACTGGTAGAAGGAGACGACCTTAATGAGCCGATATCCGATGCCGTCCGATCTATTCTCGATGGCCATGTTACTCTCTCCAGGAGGCTGGCCTCGTTGAACCAGTATCCGGCGGTCGACATACTCGATTCCATCAGTCGGTTGATGGTAGAGGTGTGCACTGAGGAAGAAATCAGGCTGGCAGGGCAGCTGCGGGAGCTGGTCTCGGTCTATCGGGAAGCCGAGGATTTGATCAACATCGGCGCCTACGTCAAAGGCTCCAATCCCAAGATCGACAGAGCCATTTCAAAGATTGATGAAATCAACACTTTCTTCCGACAGGGTATCCACAAGCTGGCCGATCACGGGGAGTCGTTCCTACAATTACAGGCCATTATGGAGGATGAGCGGCCGCCAGACTCTAAAGAATGACCCCTATGAAAAAGTTCAAGTATCGTCTGGAAGCCCTGCTCAAGGCCAAAGAGCACATCGAAAAGGAAAGACAAAAGCAGCATGCCGCTGCGTTGCAGCAAGTCAATAACCAGCAACAGGATATGGAGCGAATAGACCAGCATAGGGGCACAACTCTTTCCCAACAGCGCCGGGGCATGACCGGTTCGATGTCGGTAGCCGAGATGCTTGTCTACTGCCGGTATATCCTCAAGTTAAAGCGGGATATGCTCGCCGGCGGCGAGCTGTTGAACGCTCTAAAAGAAACCGAACAGGAAAAACGACAGACCCTGGTGAAGGCGTCAAAAGAACGTAAGGTGTACGAGAAACTGAAGGAACGTCGCCGCGAACAGTTCAACAATGATGTTCGGTTACAGACGACCAAAGAGAACGATGAAATCGCCCTCAACAGCTTCCGTCTGAAAGGGGGATAATATCACTCCGTTAAGTGACTTAGGTTGTCACCGTCAGGGTGCCCTACCCGCCTTTGGCGGGCTGTGGTATTCTAAACAGTCTACTCATTGAGCTCAGCCATCAGGTCGGCCCCGACTTCAAGCTGGTCATATTGACTCTCGCGTGACTTGTACAAGACGACGAGGGTCACCCGACGGTTTCTCTCATCCATGGGGTTATCCGGAAACATCAGAAGCTTGTCGGCAAACCCGCGAACGGCCCGCACCTGCCCCTTGTAGAGGCCTGAGACTTCCATCAGACGCCGCGAGGCGTTGGCCCGGTCGGCGGACAGTTCCCAGTTCGTGTAGTCTTTGCCGCCCCCGAAAGCAGCGTCGGTATGGCCTTCCATGACGATGAGGTTTTCCAGGTTACCCAGTTCGCGGGCAATCGTAATCAGAATTATGGCGCTCTGTTGAAGAAGTTTGGCCGAACCGGGCTCAAAGAAAGCCGCAGAATTCTCCGATTCATTGAGAATAATCCTGAGCCCCTCCGAAGTCAGTTGGAATTTGACGTTCTTGCGAAGCCTTTGGAAGGCCTCCTGTTTCTCAAGCTCTTTTAAGATCTTCCGGGAGGCGAGAGTGAGCTCCTTTTTTTCCTGTTCTGAAGGCCCGGCACTCTCTTTGGGTGGCTTGACGTTACTACTCTGGCGGGGCTTCTGCGTCGGGAGGACGGACTGTGAGCCTTTGAGCAGACCTTGGGCACCCTGTGACTTGAACTTGCCGGGGTCACGGAAGAACCCTGCCACAGCCTCTCGGACTTCGGGTTTCTGGCCCACCAACCACATGACCAAAAAAAAGGCCATCATGGCCGTCATGAAATCGGCAAGGGCCACTTTCCAGGCGCCCCCATGATGGCCACCGTGGCCTCTCCTTTTCTTCTTAACTATGATTGGCTGTTGTTCGGCATCTTGGGCCACGGGCGATTACCTCTTCTTGGTATCCTGACAGGCCTTTTCCAGTTCGATGAACTCGGGGCGGACCTCGGCGTATAGAGATCGGCGGGCGAACTCGACGGCAATAACGCCGGCTACCCCCTTATGAAACGCCAGCAGCGCATGCTTCATGCAGGTGAGGTATTGTTTGCCGTCATTAAGCCGGTGTTTCAAACTGGCCGCCAGCGGTCCGACGAATCCGTACGAACCCAGAATACCAAGGAACGTGCCCACCAGCGCGGCAGCAACTTTGTAACCGATCTCCTCGGGGGGCCCATCGATCGCGGCCATCGTGATAACTATCCCCAGAACCGCCGCTACGATACCTAATCCCGGCAGCGCGTCGGCCATTGAGCTCAAGGCGTCTGACGGCCGCACTTCTTCTTCGTGGAGAACCTCGATATCGTCCTCCATCAGGTCTTCAAGATCGTGAGGCTGGACGGCGCCCGATATAATAACGCGCATGGTATCAGCGAAAAAGGCAACGGCATGGTAGTTTTTCAAGAACTTAGGGTACCGTTTCAGTATCTCACTTTCCTCGGGGTGCTCCACGTGGTTCTCAAGGCCTATCAAACCATCCTTGCGGGCGACATTAAAAATCTCGAACATCATTACCAGCAGGTCGAGGTAGTCTTGCTTGCGCAGGCCACTGCCGATTGCACCCTTGATCTGGCTGATTATCGCCTTGAGAACCGGCAGAGGGGTCGAGATTAAGAGCGCCCCCAAGGCGGCGCCTCCGATAATCAGGAATTCCGACGGCTGGTTGAGCGCCATGATTTTGCCACCATGCCAGACATACCCCCCTAACACGCCCCCCAAAACTATGATTACGCCAACAAAGATGAACATCTTCTACGCCTGCAATCCTATCTTTCTGCTCTGTTGAATTGTAACCAACTACTATCGTTATATTTTCGTCAATCGGAGGCAAATCTGAATGTTTTGTTGACGTGTCTGGACCTCAGGGCCGGACAAGTGTGCAAGGGGTCATCAGCAACGGATATCGGGTTTCTCAGAATCCGACCTACAAAGGCTGATGGACAAAAAAGGGGGTAAACAGATTCAGCCGTTTAACTGGCTTTTTTCTTTCTGGCGTGGGTGACGGTTTTGGGCTTGGCCTCGTCAGTAATGGTTTTAGCGGTAATAGTGACCTCGGCGACCTCCGGGGTGGAGGGAATCTCAAACATTATATCCAACAGCGCTTTTTCAAGAATGGACCGGAGCGCCCGCGCGCCTGTTTTCCTCTTCTGGGCGATTTTTACAGTGGCTTCCAAGGCTTCCGGCTCAAAGCGGAGCTTAACTCCCTCCATCTCCATCAGCCTGATATACTGCTTGGTGAGGGCGTTCTTGGGTTCTGTCAGAATGCTGATCAGCGCCGCCTCGTCCAGGGGGTAGAGGGCCGCCGTGACCGGCAGACGTCCCACCATCTCAGGAATGATACCGTACTCTATCAAATCAGTCGGCAGGACATGGTCGAGAATATTGGGCGACTCATGGTCAACGAAACTCTTCTCAGCATCGAAACCAACCGTCTTCCTGCCGATGCGGCGGGCAATAATCTTTTCTAAACCGTTAAAGGCGCCGCCGCAGATAAAGAGGATATTGCTGGTGTCGATCTGGACAAAAGCCTGCTCCGGATGTTTGCGTCCTCCTTTGGGGGGGATGTTGGCCACGGTTCCTTCGAGAATCTTCAGCAATCCCTGCTGGACTCCTTCGCCCGAGACGTCGCGGGTAATCGACGGATTGCCGTCCTTGCGGGCAATCTTGTCTATCTCGTCCACATAGATGATGCCCCGCTCGGTTTTTTGCTGGTTGAAGTCCGAGGCCTGATACAGGCGCACTAAGATGTTTTCAACATCCTCGCCGACGTACCCGCTTTCAGTAAGGACCGTGGCATCGGCCAGGCTGAAAGGAACTTTGAGGAACTTTGCCAGACAGCGGGCGATGAGCGTCTTGCCGGTGCCGGTCGGGCCGATGAGCATGATGTTTGATTTTTCCAGCTCGACATCGTCCTGTTTACTGCCGGCAGGCCCCCTCAAGCCAACTTTGAACTGCGAGTTGATCCGTTTGTAATGGTTGTACACAGCGACCGCAACCGTCTTCTTGGCCAGTTCCTGTCCGATGACGTACTGGTCAAGAAAGCCTTTAATCTCAGCCGGAGTAGGGACATCGGGAATTGCTTCCAGCCGACCGACATCAAGTGCTCTGCGCAAAAGGTCGCTGCATAATTCAATGCATTCGTTGCAAATAAATGACTCATAGCCGGAAAACAGGCGCTGTACCAGATGGGCCGGCTTACCGCAGAACGAACAGCGGTGCGGCGTTTTGGGAGGCTTGGCTTTCCTCGGCATAGGCTCTCACTTCCGCGGACGTTTACTTCTCCAGGCGGTGCTTTATGACACTCGGCCGGTTGCCCCGGACCTACTTCTTCCCCTTCTCCCGGTGAGCGAATTCATACACTTTGTCTATTATACCGTAGTCTTGTGCCTCCTCGGGAGACATGAAGAAATTGCGATCGCTGTCTTTCTCAATCCTTTCCAGGGGTTGACCGGTATGTTTCACCAGCAGTTCGTTCAACCTTTTCTTAGTCTTGGCGAATTCTTCGGTCAAAATGACGATGTCGGAAACCTGTCCCTGGGCACCTGCCATAGGCTGGTGAATCATGACGCGGCTGTTGGGCAGGGCTGCTCGCTTGCCCTTGGAGCCGGCGGCAAGCAAGAAGGCCCCCATCGAGGCGGCGATACCCATACAGGTAGTGGCTATGTCCGGCTTAATAAACTGCATGGTGTCATAGATGGCCATACCGGCCGTCACGGAGCCGCCGGGCGAGTTGATATAGACGTGGATATCCTTTTCCGGGTCCTCGGCTTCGAGAAACAACATCTGGGCAATCACAAGGTTGGCAATCTGATCGTCAATAGGCAAACCGATAAAAATAATTCTATCCTTAAGCAGACGGGAAAAGATGTCATACGCCCGCTCGCCCCGGCCGGTCTGCTCAACGACCATCGGCACCAAGTAGTTTGAAAAAAGCTTGTCAGTCATATATCTTAGTCCTTCGCTTCCTCTTTTTTCTTGACAGTAACCTCAGCTTTGCCGATCAAAAAATCAAGCACTTTCTCCTCTAAGATCGTATCGCGGATACTGGAAATCTTTCCTGACCGTTCCAGAGCCTGCCTGGCTTGCTCGAAGGTCATCTTGTAGTCATCGGCAAACCCTTTTATCAACTGTTCGGTATCTGATGGTGAAACTTCAATCTTTTCCTGTCCGGCCAGATGGTGGTAGAGCATGTTCCAGCGCAAAGTATTGACGGCCACGTCGCGGGCTTCGTTGCGGACTTCATTTTCATTGATTGAGGGGTCCTTTTCTTTTTCCTCCTCGACTATGGCGTCGAGAAAATCGTTCACCATCGACTGCGGGATCGGTATCCGATTTTGCTCGCATACCTGGCGGATTATCTGACCCTTCTGGAACCTTCGCAGTTCGTTGGCGCTTTGACGTTTTAGATCCTCCCGGATCTTCATTCTTAACTCCAGCGCCGTCTCGGCTTTGGTGGTTCGTTTGGCAAAGGCATCGTCAAACTCAGGCAGGAGGCACTCTTTGACGCCTTTGACTTTGCAGGCATACGTGACACGTGCCCCTGCAAAAGCCCGGTCCGGGTAATCATTATCGTAGGCGACCTCGATCTCTTTTTCCTCGCCGACCTTCATCCCGGGCAATTGCTCTTTGAATTCCTTGACCGTGAAGCGCCGGGCCAGGTCAATTTCAACGTCTTGTATCAGATCAGTCTTCAGCACCAAACTGGGGTCATACACTTTTTTCAAGTCGGCCGTCACCACGTCATTGTCACGCACCTCGCGATCAACCGGGCGATAGTCGGCAAACATGAGGCGAAGAAACTCCGTTTGCTCGTCGACCTCCTCGTCGCGGATTTCGATATCAACGGTGGTGATCTGCAGGTCATCAAACTCCATCCTATCGATGCCGGGGAGGACCTCAACTTTGGCGGTGTATCGGAAGGTTCCCTCGCCGTCGAAGCTGTGATCGGTCACGGTCGGCCGGGAGGCCACCCTGAGCTGTTTGTCTTCGATAGCCTTCGGATAGCTGGTCTGGATAAGCTGGTCTGCCACGTCGGCTTTGACCTCGTCGCCAAACTTGGTCTTGATGATGGCCAGCGGCGCTTTCCCCTTGCGGAACCCCTTGATCGTAGCCCTAAGGCGCAGATCGGCGAACATCTTTTCCATTTCGTTGTTAACGGTGTCGGCCGGAATTTCGACAGATAGTTCTCGAACCAGTTCTGCAATCTCTTTTACTTCGACTTTCACTTTCGACCTTTCCGCTTCAGGGGGGACAAGTCCCTTTTATTTCTAAGGGGACGAGTCTCTCCCGTTTTTCGAGTCCCTTCCGCCAGATTATTTCCAGCCAGGAGGTACCGTGCCGATAAACAGGCTATGCCTGCTAAAATAAAGCAGGCTTGTCTGTGCTTGTGCGAAAGGGGGGATTCGAACCCCCACTCCTTAAGGAACTGGATCCTAAATCCAGCGCGTCTACCAGGTTCCGCCACTTTCGCAACGCCTATACAACAACAACTTACACTATTTGCAGCAGGGAGGCAATACCCTTTTTCGACAGCCCCTTTGCCTCAACAGCAGGCGTAGAACATAAGTCCCCGACTCCTATCCGCCTTTGGTGGATATCAGAGATACCTGCCCTCCAACTAAGCCAGCTCGATTGGGGACCAAGCAGATGCAGACACCTTCCACCCACGAGAACATACCACAGAACAAACGCAGGCCAAGCGCCGAGGGCGCGTTCGTTGTGGCGACACAGAATCGGCAACAACATCACTCGTACGAAAAAACCAGATTAGAGAAACACGACTAAAAAACACCGTTTTCTTGGTGGAAATCGTATCCTCCTTGCTTTATATTCTATTGTGAGGTTTTGTAGCTCGGTACCCGGAGGAAAGCTGCCAAGATGAGACCGGTTCCGGGGCCGAGGGTGTGAGAGGTCTGTTTTTAGATAACTATTAGCTCTAAAGATCATTGGAGGAAAAACATGAGAACGTTCATTTTGATGACCAAGCTTTCGCCGGAGGTGACGTCGAGGATGAAAGATCGCGCCTCAATAGGGCGCGCCTGGCTGGAGCAAGTGAGAGAAAAGTGTCCCCAGGTCAAGTTCGTCGCCCACTACGCTCTTTTAGGAAAGTATGACTTCATGGACATTTACGAGGCCCCTGACGAAGAAGTAGCCGCTAAGGTTTCTATGATCAGTCTGGCCAACGGCGCCTTTCAGGCGGAAAGCTGGATCGCCATACCGTACAAACGGCTTGTGGAGTTGGCCCAGGAGATTTAGATTCGCGACGCTCGCTTGGCTGGAGACCTGATAGCTACAACAGGTTGAGCGCCACGGCCCCCAAAGGGGACGAGACCCGACAAGTTGCGGGGAATGGTGACCTTGGGGCATTCCCCATTTGTTTGGCGAGGGTGTGCCATCCCGTGCATCGCTGCAAATAGGACTTTAGGTTTTTGAGCGACCCTGTATATTGTTCGCATGGCGTTGTACATTTTCTCCGATGCCCACCTGGGAGCCGACTCGACCGAAAAGGAGGCTCGGAAAGTTGCCAAGATTGCCTCTCTTTTTGAGAAGGTCAAAGTCGACGGCGACCGGCTGGTGATTTTGGGGGACCTGTTTGATTTCTGGTTTGAGTACAAGCATGCCATTCCCAAGCAGTACCATAAGGTGCTGTTTATGTTGACCGACCTGATTGAGCGTGGCGTTGTGGTCGACTATGTCACCGGCAATCATGACTTCTGGATGGGCGATTTTTTCAGCACGCAAATGGGCGTGAATGTGCACCGGGACTTTTTCGACCTCGATTACGACGGCAAGAGATTACATTTTATTCATGGCGATGGCCTGTCCAGGGCGGATCGGGGGCACAGACTGCTGAAACGCATTCTGCGCAACCGGTTTAATGTCTGGCTGTATCGCAAGCTCCCGCCCGACTGGGCTATGCCTCTGGCCAGGAAGGTATCCGGCTCCTCACGCCGGTATTCCTCACGCCGCGACCAGACCTTTACAACCGACTATCAGGCCTACGCCGAGCAAAGACTTGCTGCTGGTTTCGATATCATAGCCATAGGCCACCTTCACATTCCGATAATTAAGCCGCTCGGCAACGGTATCTATGTCAACACCGGCGATTTTATTGATCACTTCAGCTACGCCAAGCTTGCCGATGGGACAATCAGCTTACAACGTCTGAAATGATGATAAGGTGGGATGAGCGAGACCCATCGAACTCTACCCTTGAATCACAATCTTTCCATTCTGTAAAACGGTATGGGTAGTTCTTATATTCTGTATATCCTCAAGGGGATTTTTATTTAAGATCAAGATATTTGCCTTCTTGTTTGGCGAAATAGATCCCAACTGGTCGGCAATTCCCAACCACTCAGCCGGATATATTGTTGCTCCTTTGATAATTTCTGACTCCGAAAGACTGATCTCTTTCAGTAGTTACATTTCGTTAAGTGTAAACCTTGGAATGTATCCATCCTGTCCTACAAGAATCCTCACCTTTCGCTTTGCAACCTCGCTTGTAATCACACAGCTCACTTCATATAGTCGTTCGAATATCTTTCTGTACTTGTCCGGCTCATTTTCATTGAACACCTCAGGTTTCTCCGAGTAAAACTTAAAGACATGCAGCGTGGGACAAAACCAAACATCTTTCTCAATCATCATGTCGATCAACTGACGAAGCTTTGTCATTGAGATCGATTCCACACTTGCCGACATCACTCTTTCAATAAAGGCCTGCTTGGACTCCGGATCAGCATTTATCAGATTATCGTGCTCTGATCTCAGGCTATCCTTTAGTACTACATACCATGGCGTTTTCCCGTGTTCGAAACATTTTATCCCCAATTCAATGCCGACATCCATCGATACCGTATGAAAGAATGTTGGCCCCGGATCATGCGTCACGGGGAGATTTGCCTTTTGTGCCTCATCGATCAGGCATTTCAACACCGTCGGGTCAAATCCCCGAAACGCCTTAACTAAACTTGCTCCCTCCTTTGATAACAGCTGAACGATTTTCCTGGCATCTTGCTTGGAGTTGACCCCAACATTCCATCCAGGCCAGCGCTTATTCATTTGATCACTATCCAAAGAACCTTTTTGCAGCATCGGGCCCGCGTAGAACAGATCAGGGCCAACGTAAGTGCCCTCTGAGATCTTACCCTTCAAGGACCTGAGTGTGTTCAGCGGCCCGCCCACATCCCTTACTTGCGTGATTCCTCTGTCAACGAAGTCCTTGAGGACGTGCTCTTCCAATTCAACGGCGCGATTGGCTTTTTCAATACCGCATTCTTGGAGTATTTCCTTCCGTGCCTCTTCATCCTGATTTGTCAAAACGGACAAATGGGTGTGGCAGTCAAATAGCCCAGGGAGGATGTACTTTTGGGTGCAATCGATCTGCGTCAGGCTGGCTTCATCTACAGGTTCGACTTTGCCAACTTCTTTGATAATGCCATCTTGAATAAGAACGTCGAGGTTGGTTTTTATAGTTCCGCTTGTCGTGTCAAGCAGATTACCGTTTTTCAACAGGATTCGCTCTTTCAATGGCTTCGTCCTACAAAACTGTCGATGACGGACAGAGCCTGGCCACGAAGCAGTAGGCGCAGTCGGGGCGGCGGGCTTTACAGATAGCCCGTCCATGGTCGATCATAAGGTAGGCATAGCCAATCCAGTCTTTTTTCGGAATGATCTGCATCAGTTCCTTCTCGATTTTCAGCGGGTTCTTTTCATTTGTAAATCCTAAGCGGCGGCTGATACGCGCGACATGGGTGTCGACCACTATCCCTTCGGCTATGCCAAACCCTGCTCCTAAGATCACCGAGCCGGTCTTGCGCCCCACACCTGTAAGTTGCACCAGCTCGTCCAGACGGCGCGGCATTCTGCCGCCGTGGTCATCCAGCAGTTGTTGGGCGGAGGTTTTAATCGACCTGGCTTTGTTGTTGTGGAACCCGGCAGCATAGATGTCCCTGCCCAGTTGCGTCAGGCCAGCGCCGGCAAAATCTTTCACTGATTTGTATTTCTTGAAAAGTGATTTCGTCACCCGGTTGACACGTTCGTCAGTGCATTGCGCCGAAAGGATAGTAGCTACCATCAACTGATGCATGGTCCTGAAATCAAGAGAGCATTTGGCGTCGGGGTAGTGCTTCTTTAGTAGCCTGTTGATTCTCTTGGCTCGTGACATTGTGTCTTCCGGTTTCTCCATCAGCGGCCTCATTTAGGGTGCCGTTATGAGACTCTGTATGACGGCGGCATCGAAATCAGGTGTCGGGCGTGGTGAGGTTGTCCCAAAAGTTAACTCCAGCTACACTGGACATGGCACCAAATGAAGTCGCCATTTGCTAACTCCGCGTAGCGGCGGGCCTTGTGTCCGTCAATGATAAGGTGGGAGACAAGCCCCCACCCTACGCGGGCCAGAATAGTTGCCTTCCGGGACAGCCTCGGGTCGCCCGACACTACCAAACTCGCTCGCGTAGAGGTGTCCTGAAGATTCGTTTCAGGCATAGCTACCTGTCACAGGAAAGGACAACCACTCGGTCGATGTCGTTAAGGTCTTTGATAATCACGATCGATTGATACCGCTCGTCGCTCTCGGTCAGGTCGGCTACGGCTGTGCCCTGATTGTAGCCGATTTCAAACATGATCCGGCCGCCCTTCGCCAGATGGTTCGGGGCCTCGCGCAGGATGATCCTTATGGCGTCAAGTCCATCCTCACCGGCAAGGAGCGCCCCTTTCGGGTCGGCCAGAACTTCCGGGGGGAGCGCTTGGTACTCCTTTTCAGAGACGTAAGGAGGGTTGGACAAAATCAGGTCAAACTTTTCACCTTCGGAAATAGACGAAAAGAAATCAGACTGACGAAACACTATTTTGTCGGCGGTGCCGAGCTCATCGGCATTCCTTCTGGCGACTTGAATAACCTCCCGCGAAATATCCACGGCAACGATGGAGCAATCATCAAGCTCCATGGCTAAAGTTACCGCTATAACTCCGGAGCCGACGCCGAGGTCCAGAATGCGCGGCTTGGCCACTTTTTTTTCACGCACAAAGCCGATAGCAGTTTCGCACAAGACCTCCGTTTCCGGAGCAGGCACCATAACAGCCGGAGATACATAAAACTTGCGGCCGTAAAACCAGGTTTCTTCGAGGATGTATTGAAGCGGGTAGCGAGTGGCGCGACGTTTTACTATTTCATCAAGTCGCACTATCACCGTGTCGGTCAGCAGGGCGGAGCCGTCCAGATACAGATGCAGACGGTCGACTTCCAACAGATGGCAAAGAATAAGTTCGATCTCCGCTTTTGCCCGGTCAATTCCGACCTTGGCAAGGATTCCGGCTTTGTCCGAGATGAAGCGAGCAAGCTGGTCGGTCACTTCCGCTGTTTACCTTTAGCAGGACGGTCGACACGACTCCGGGCAAGTCGTGTGCGAATCCAGCCAAGCGCATACAATAGCGCCATCACTCCAAGGAAGGAATAGCAAACAGTATACGTAAGTCCGGGTGTGAATTGGATTGAATGGGGAATGAGATATATGGCCAGCATGAGGCCAAAAGCCCCCACGCCAAACCAGCCGAGCGCTTTAGGCGGGTAGATGTCGCGACCCAGTCTGCCTTTGAAGAGGGAACCGATACCGGCCAGGATCATGAACAGCAGGTAGGCAAAAAGAAGCTGGGTTTTATTGTCGGTGGCGTCGGTGCCGAACGGTACCCCTTCCCACACTGTGCCAAACGCATAGTGATTCATGGCAAAACCGAAAGGGTACCCCCCAAAAAAGGCGCATAAGGCGGCAAGAAAGAAGTACAATGCCATCGGCCGGCCGTCCTGGCTCCCCCGAATTAACGGCATCGCATGGAGGAAACCCATGACCAGGAAAAGGACCGTGAGAGTCATCAGGGCGACATGACTACCGAGGACCAACGTAGGCACATGGCCGATATACTTGAGGACAAAGGGGGTGCCGTCGGCCTGCTTGAGGCCGGCGCGGTAGCCGCCGGTATTGTCGCGGATTTCAAAGTAGTAGTACAGCTTGTCGCCCTTGGCTCCGGTTGATACCTCGGCATAATAGAGTCCCGCCGTCGAATCCTCCACTAACAGGGGCACGTTTTGGTAGCGTCTCAATTCGGTCGTTTCATCCTGTCCGTACTTCGACGGTCTGAAAAGCAGTCGCAGGTTTGGCTCAATATTGCCGGTGATTTTGATTGGAATCCGCACCTGGCTGTACTCCGAGGCTTTGGGGACAGTGGTCATTTCAAATGTAAAGCCATTTTCAGTATGGGAGATAAACTCAGGGCGGCCCTCGGAATTGACTCTGGCAATGTACAGCAGGAGGGCTGCCAGCACTACGGCTGCGATAACTCTAAGGACTTTCACTTGCCTGTTTGAACCTCGGCCTGGAGTTTTAGCTGCCTATCCTGATCATGATGGCGGAGAGCTTCTATCAGCAGGTCCAGATTACCGTTGAGAATCTCGTCCAGCCTGTACAGGGTAAGTCCAATGCGATGGTCGGTCACGCGGGATTGGGGAAAGTTATACGTCCTGATTTTGGCGGAGCGGTCGCCGCTTGAAACCATTGAGCGCCGTTCGGCGGCAATTTTGGCCTGCTGCTCGGCCATCTTTCGGTCATATAGACGAGCCCGCAAGACTCTCATTGCCTTGTTCTTATTCTTTAACTGGGATTTCTCATCCTGGCAGGTGACAACAATGCCGGTCGACGGATGGGTGATGCGCACCGCCGAATCGGTGGTATTGACCGACTGACCGCCCGGACCGGAGGAGCGATAGACGTCGACCTTGATCTCATTCTCCTTGATTTCCACATCCACTTCTTCCGCCTCAGGCAGCACCGCTACTGAGACCGCCGAGGTGTGGATACGTCCCTGCGCTTCGGTGGCAGGCACCCTTTGCACGCGGTGCACGCCGGACTCAAACTTCATCAGGCCGTAGGCCCGGTCACCATCGACTGAAAAGATGATTTCCTTGAAGCCCCCCACCTCCGACTCGTGTGAGTTCATTATTTCCAGCTTCCAGCCCCTGGAATCGGCGTACCGCTGATACATCCGAAACATGTCGCCCACGAATAGACCGGCCTCATCGCCGCCGGTGCCGGCGCGTATCTCGACAATGGCCGCCTTGTCATCTTGGGGATTGCTCGGCAGCAGTTTCAGCTTCAGTTCCTTTTCGATAGAATCATACTCGGTCTCATAGGCAGCCAGTTCCTCCCGCGCCATAGCCACCAACTCGTCATCATCGCTGCTGTCGATGATTTCCCTGGCCTCATCGATGCCGAGCCGCACCTGGCGGTATTTCCGTCCCACTTTCAGAATGTCCTCGAGGTACCGTCTTTCGCGGTTCAGTTCAATGATCTCTGTCCGGTTGGACAGGATAACCGGATCGGCCATCCGTTTGTCGATCTCTTTGAGCTTTTGCTCAAGTCTGTCTACTAAGTTAAGCATGGCAGTTTTCGTTCAGTCTATTATTTATGGTAACTTAAATCGACAACATGGGCAAGAATATATAGTGTGTGAGGGTAGCTAAGAGGCGGCTGTTCTTTCCGCCATGATCTTGGATTCGGTAAGGCCAAGAGCCGACTCCAGCGCCACTATGGCTACCTCAAGCTGGGCGGTTGAGGGCTCTTTGGTAGTGATTCTCTGGAGCCACAGACCGGGCTGAATGAGCAACCTGGTGACTCTGTTGTCGCGAGTCTTGCCGGACAGCTTCAGAAGCTCGTATGACCCCCCGGCCACAAACGGCAGCAGGGAGAAATGAACCCCAAAGCGGGTCAGCAACGACGGCGGATGCCCCGACCAGACGGCGTAAATGGTGTCAGAGACGGCATAAATGAGGATGGCAAAAAGGGCTACAATAAAGATAAACGATGTGCCGCAGCGCGGGTGAAAACGGGTGTGACAGGCGGCGCGTTGGGGGGTGAGGTCGTCGTTCATCTCGTAGGCATAGATCGATTTGTGCTCAGCGCCGTGATACTGGAAAATCCGCTTGAACTCGCCAAACAATGAAATCAGATAGACGTACAGCACGAACATGGTCAATCTGATGCCGCCCGCGAGGAGATTAAACCCGACCGCGTTTTTATCTACCTTAAACAGGTTGGAGATAGCCAGCGGAAGAAAGAAGAAAATAAAAACACCCAGACCGACGGCAAACACCGCACTTAACACCAACCAGAGGGAGTTGGACCGAGAGCTGGACTTACTAATCGCTTCACTCTTCTTTGCAGCCTCTTCCTTCTCAAGCTCTTTCATTGCCACGTCGGCAGAAAAATTTAACGTCTTGATACCGAGGACCAGCATTTCAACAAATGTCACCGCCCCTCTCACGATCGGCAGTCGCAGGGCCTTATAGCGCGCCGTCAGCGATTTATACTTCTCCGTCTTGACGAGGATACGGCCGTCGGGAATGCGCACGGCGGTAGCGACTTTATCTTTGCCGCGCATCATCACTCCTTCGATAACGGCCTGACCGCCTATGTTCAAATTCGACATGCCATATCCTGCTTACTTCAGACTATTGCCGCGTTGACATCAGGGTACCAGGCAACCCCGGCGCAAGGCTTCTCCCGCGACACAATACTTGATACGTACGGTGGAGTAAAAACAGCAGTCGTTCTATTGCGACTTACTTTTCTTTTCAGCCGGCCTTGCGGCCGACCCGGAGGCCAGCTTGTATTTCCGGCGGAATCGTTCGATCCGGCCAGCCGTATCAACAAGCTTTTGCTTGCCGGTGAAAAAAGGATGACAGGCAGAGCAAATTTCAACACTGATCGCCTTTTTGGTTGATCTGTTCGGGTAGGTCGCCCCGCAGGCACATGTAATCACCGTGTCGTAGTACTTCGGATGAATATCAGCTTTCACGTCGGTCACCTCATCAACTTTCTTAACAGTCAGACAACAAATTGGGTTTCCCACCTGTTATCGGAAACCCAAACCTTATATTATAATCATCTTTCATCTATTGGCAAGCGGTATCTTCGTGACGCGTCCCTCGGCCCCAGCAAGGGCAGAGTAGCAAGGGCAGGGCACTACCTACACAGTTTGCAGAAAAGAATTGGCAGGAGTCGCGGACTCATGCACTACCCACTACTGAATGTTCTGGTTGCCGTCATGCTCAGGTGGCTTCTCCGATTCGGTCCCGGAGCGGTCGACATACTTCCTGAGGGGGGTAAACATAAACAAGAACAAAAGAATGGCCGGCAGAAAAATTGGGACATATCGTGCCATAAGGGGAACATCCACGCTCGGCACCTGCGGCTGAGGGCCTGCGGGATTGCCGTGCCTTACCCACCCCCCTTGGCCATCGGGT
>Ga0209979_1001236_pt1 | contig 28760 bp, 31 predicted proteins | sample AnhtaG_FD_183114 | JGI IMG/M metagenome (GOLD analysis project Ga0209979, IMG submission 183114) | Deep subsurface microbial communities from Anholt, Denmark to uncover new lineages of life (NeLLi) - Anholt_01485 metaG (SPAdes) (version 2) | ecosystem: Environmental > Aquatic > Marine > Oceanic... | reverse complement strand
AGAGGGTCCGGTATAGCCAAAAGGTTGCTAGATAAGCGGTGAAGGGCTACCACCAGGTAGAGAAAAAAGAGGGGGGTCAAAGCCTCCAGGTAAAGGGCCCGCCTTCGAGTGAGAAGGGAGTAGATCATCATAGGGCTGGCCAGGAGCAGAAACAGGTTGAGGGCCCAGAGATAGGAGCGGCCGTAGTGGGTAGCCAGGAGGGCCAGCCCCAAAAGATGGATTACCAGAAAGACCGCCTGGTAGGCGAGGGGAAGGGGCCGCTCCTCCCCCGACCAGGCGAAGAGAAGAAGCCGCAATTGCCGTTCCAGGAGCCCTCGACGATGGGCCATGAGGCCCAACCCCGTCGCCCACCCCCCGATAGTCGCTAGAAGAGTGGCCAAGAGCCAGATCCTGGCCGAAAGATAGGGAAGGCCCAAAAGACGGGCTCCGATGAGGATCAAGCCCAAAGCCGAGAGGGGGCCTTGGGCCTCGAATAGCCGCTCTCTACCTCGTGGCCATAGTCGCCTCCGCCACCCAAAGATGCTAAACCCCAGGCCCAAGGCCAGAAAGGCCACTAAGGCTAGGTGGAGATAGAGAGCCTGAGGGGAAGGGGGGCCAGGGTGGGGATCGAAAAGGTAGCGAAGGTTAAGCAACTCTACCTCACTCCACGAATCGATACTTAATAAGAGCCCAGAGCGCGGGAAGGCCATCCTTCCAAGGCGAGAGTTTTCGCTCCCGCCGCGGAGTGTAACTGATGGGCACCTCGAAGATCCGATACCCTCGTTTGAGTATCTTGGCCGTGATCTCCGGCTCGATGTCAAAGCGGTTCGACTTGACGGTGAACTGATCGATCACTTCTTTAGAGACCATCTTGTAGCAGGTTTCCATATCCTGAATCCTCACCCCATAGAGGAGGTTCGTCACCCAGGTAAGGAACCGGTTCCCCCATCGCCGCAGCGCGTCCTGCTCTCGCAGAGTCCGCACCCCGTAAACCACCTTGCTCTTGCCCTCTAAAATCGGCTGGAGCAATTTACCATAATCACGAGGGTCGTACTCCAGGTCAGCGTCCTGAAATATGACCACCTCTCCCGTCGCCCTCCCTAGAGCCGTCCGGATGGCCGCACCTTTGCCCCGGTTCTTATCATGATAAAGGACGATGGTCTCCTCTTTCCCTTCTTCTCCCCGCAGGACCTCCCTCGTCCCATCTGTGGAGCCATCGTCCACCACGATTATCTCCTTGGGGAGATCGACCTCCCTCACCCGTTGGAGGATCTCCGAGATGGTCTGTCTTTCGTTATAGACAGGCATGATGACGGACAGTTTCATGAGGCCCCTCCGAAGAACTTCATCGGAAGCATTATAGACTAGAGACCCCATCTCTGGCAAACGACATTGCACGGTCACGGACAGCAACAGCCCTTCTGGTCAGGATGGAACGCATTTCGTTCTTGTGCTATAATCGCCAAGGGCACAAACGGCATAGGCCTTTTCGAGGTGAAGTCGCGTGGATTTTGAAGTCTATTGTGACGAGAGCGGGCAGCAATTTCTGACTACAAAGGGTAGTCGCCTCAACAAGTACGTGCTCATCGGCGGACTGTGGACCGAGGCATCTCGTCGCGAAAACCATAAATCCAAGATTAAGCACCTTAGAGAAATCCACCAAGTCCATGGGGAGTTCAAGTGGAATCGAGTCAGCCCTTCACGCCAGGAGTTCTATCGTGACCTGGTGGAGTTGTTCTTCGCGGAGCCGATGAGTTTTCGCTGCCTAGTGCTACCTGCGGAGCAACTAGACGCCGTCCGTTTCCACGAGGCGGATGAGGAGCTAATGTTCTACAAATTCTACTACCAGTTACTCCATCACTGGATATCGGACTTCAACCGTTATCGCATCTTCGTGGATCTCAAGACAAATCGCGTTCAAAGCCGTATCCGGGCGTTGGAGAAAGTCCTCCGGAATGCAAACCCGCGAGCAGAAATCCTCTCGGTCCAGGCTTTGCCGTCGCGGGAATTGGACCTACTGCAGCTCACCGATGTACTGCTAGGAGCAGTCAGCTCTCGATTCCGCGCTAGAACAACAAGCACCGCGAAATTGGCAGTGGTAGAAGCGCTCGAGGATGGCCTTCGACATCCAATACGGCCCACTACCAGACACGCTTCGAAATTCAATGTCTTTTGCTTTCGAACTCGGAGCGGATAGTGGCCCTGCCACCCCTACTGATTCTCGCCGATCAACAAGAATATCGTGCCTACTTTGAGAACCACTATGTTAACGGTCCGCCAGTCATAACATTCGATGGCATACGGGCGGCATTCTACCCAGAGACCTTTGACCACGCTTTCTTTCGGGACAGCACGCCCACCGCAGGCGACAAGGCATGCTTCGACCTGTTCAGAGCGCAACGCATGAACTGGATCCGAGCCATACTCGGTGACCCCGGAATGGAAATTTATCGTCGTGTGATGCCCAATCGAAAAGTGCGACGGATTGCATTGGAGTCATCAACACCCTACGCAGTCATAATAGAGATGCGTCGTCACAACTCGATCTTTATCACCGCTTACAGAGTAGATAGTAGGCGAGCTCTTTCAAGGATGCGGTCCAATCCGCCATGGTAAGACTTTCGCCAAATAGCAAAGCGCCGCTGATTGCGGTTCAGCGGCGGAAACCTATTTGGATGCTCTACTCTGAGTAGAGCACATTATTATTATACCACTTTTCTGTGAAAAGTCAAGACCTCCTGGTAGGTGAGCGTGGAATACCCTTGACACCCTACAGAAACTATACCACCCCGTCCCTTGCTAAGGCTCGAATCTCGAATACCGGAATCGGCACCCGCTTATGTTTCGTCTCCGCTATATGACACTTCACCCTATCCACAAGTTGAGGATCGAAGTCAACGGTGTCACCGGACTTAAAGGCGGTCAATATTTGGTCCAGTTGGTCATAGGTTATCCCCAACTCCCCTTCATCGGTCTGCCCGGCCCATAGCCCCGCGCTGGGGGGCTTGGCGATTATCTGGGGCGGTACCCCCAGTTCCCGGGCTAACTCCCTCACTTGCCCCTTGAGGAGGCCGCCCAAAGGCAGGATATCCACCCCTCCATCCCCATACTTGGTGAAATAACCCATCATTATCTCGCTCTTGTTTCCCGTCCCTACCACCAGCCGGTTCTCTTTATTGGCGAAGTAGTATAGGGTAGCCATCCGTAGCCGGGGCTTCAGATTGGCCGCTGGCAGCCCAGTGGGGTCAGGAAGGACCTTTACCAGCGCATCATACACGGGGCTCAAATCCACGCGCCGAACCTGGATGTCGAACTCCTTTGCCAGGAGGCTAGCGGACTCCTCATCAAGGGGGTCGCTATGGATGGGCATGATCAGCCCCAAGATGTCTGTGACCCTCTTGCAGAGCACCGCCGTCACCGAGGAATCGAGCCCTCCGCTGAGCCCCACCACCGCCCCTCTAGCGCCCGCTCCCTCTATCTGCTCCTTGATCCAACCGCTGATCTCCTCCGCTAATTCCATGCCCTCTATCCCTCTCCCTCGGGATCCTTTATGGACGCCTCATGGGCGATAACTATGGCTTTGGCTATCTCTTTCATGGGCACCCTCTTGTCCATGCTCATCTTTTGGATCTTGCGGAAAGCCCCCGCCTCACTAAGCCCCTGGGTGTCCATCAGGATCCCCTTGGCCCGGTCCACCAGTTTCCTCGTCTCCAGAGCCTCCTTCAGATCCTCAACTTCCTGTTCTAAGGTCTTGAACTCCTCGAAGCGGGAGAGGGCCACCTCCATGGCCGGCCCCAAATCCTGCTCCCGGAAAGGCTTCACCAGATAGCCCGCCACCCCCGCCTCCTTGGCCCGTTGCACCAGTTCCCTTTGGCTGTAGGCCGTAAGCAGAAGAACGGGAGCGATCTTCTCCTCGGTGAGGATCTTAGCCGCATCGATCCCGTCCAGGTCTGGCATCTTGATATCCATGATCACGATATCTGGCTTCAGTTCCCGGGCCAGGTTCACAGCGCTCCTCCCATCCCCCGCCTCCCCTACCACCAGATAGCCCAGGCCCTCCAGCATCTCCCGGAGGTCCAGGCGGATGATCGATTCGTCATCGGCGATGATCACTCTAGTTCTTCCCATCTCTCTCCTCCTAGAGTGACCTTGGGGAAAGTGACGATGGCCTGCACCCCGCCTCCGTCCTTCAACTCGAACCGCCCCCCAAGGTCATCTTCTACTAAGGTCTGCACTATCTGCAGTCCTAAACTCCTATCCGCTTCCAGGTCGAAGTCCGGAGGCAGCCCCCTTCCATCGTCATCTATCTCGATGGTCACGCTATCGGCCTCCTCCCGCAACTTCACCGCAATCGTCCCCTCCTTCCTCCGCCCGTAGCCGTGCTCCAGGGAGTTCTGGAGGAGTTCGTTGATCACCAGGGCACAGGCGGTGGCCTGCTGAGCAGGGAGGTAGATGTTCGGGCCCCTGACACCCAGTTCTATCTCCTTCGAAGGGTCCATCACCCCCTGTTGCAACTGATCCACTACCCGCCGGCTCACCTCCTTGAGGTTTATCACCCGAGACTCGTGCTGAGAGAGAAACTCGTGGATCACGGCCACAGATAAGATACGATTGAGGCTCTCCCGCAGGGCCTTACGCGCCTCCCTAGACCCGGCTCGTCGGGCTTGGAGGCGCAAAAGAGCGGCGATACTCTGCAGGTTGTTCTTCACCCGGTGGTGGATCTCCTGGACCATGGCTGACCTTATCTTCGCCTCCCGTTCCCTCCGCCGGGCGGCGGTAGCATCGTGGATGGTTACCAACGCCCCCACCATCTGAGGGCCTCTCTCCCAAAATCGCCGCCAGCCATCCTGGGAGAGGAGCGGCAGCACCTTCCTGATCCATATCCGCTCTCCCTCCTGGGCCTCCTCTTCTAAACATTTGACTTCTCTCAGCACCTTTCCGACCAACGCCTCGTCGGAGGTAGCGAGATATTTCAACCCTTTCCCCACCAGGCTCTCCATATAGCCCAGTCGCCGATAGAGGTTGTTGGCGATGCCGCTAGCGTAGAGGATTTGCCGCCGCGAATTGACCACCAATATGCCGTCATGCTCCCCGAAAGGGCTCAGTTCTTCCGCCCCCACAAGGGTTCCACTGGCGAGCATCTTCTGGAGTTCTCTTGTCGCCCACCGGAAACTGGGGAGGCGGCGCTTATGCCGTTCCTGCTCGATCATCGTCTTCTCGATGCTGAGAGCGCCCAGCAAACTCTTTTGAGCGCCGAAGAGGGGCAACATCTCTTGGAAGATGGGCGCTCCCTCGGCGATGATCTTCTGGGAGGCGCGAGCCGGCTTTCCACTCTCCAGCGCCCTGAAGAGGGTAGGCCTTTCCTCCCGACTCACCGCCTGGCCACATATCGGCTCATAGATGGGAGCCACAGAGTGAGGTCTAGCCTGGGCCACCACCACCGCCTCGTTCTCCCCTCTCCTACAGTAGAGCAGGATGTCAGCTCGGCTGATATCGGCCACGATAGACATCCCCTTCTCTACCCTCTCCAGGAAAGCGATATCCTCTCTCTTTATCCCACAAGATCTCAAGACCGCTGCGTCCATGCTCGACCTCGAGCCACCTATAAGAGGATGGCCGATAGCGTAGCAGGCCATCGACCATCGGGCCAGGTCGGGGCGAGAGGATTTGAACCTCCGACCACTTGTACCCCATACAAGTGCGCTACCTGGCTGCGCTACGCCCCGAACTCAACCCTATTATATCAAATACTACCCCCCTTGACAAGAGCTGAGTTCTCCCCTTCCCGCGAGGAACTCCTCCAGCGCCGCCTCCCGAATCTCCACGCTGAACACCTCACCGAACCGCTGGGCGACGCTCTTGCGCACCTCGCTCATCTCTGGGGCCTCTCCCAGCACCTCCTCCATGGAAGTGGCCCCCATACCCCTATAGCCGCAGGGGATTATGAGATCGAAATGGGAGAGGTCGGGGGAGACATTAAGAGCGAAACCGTGGTAGGTTATCCACTCCTCGATGCGGGCCCCCAGGGCGGCGATATTCTTATCTCCTATCCATACGCCGATTCTCCCCTCCAGACGGCCCGCTTCGACGCCGAAATCCGAAAGGGCCCGAATCAGCACCTCCTCCAGGGAGCGCATATACCAGCCCACATCTTGCCGATGCCCCCTTAGGTTCAAGACGGGGTAGCCCACCAGTTGCCCCGGCCCGTGGTAAGTGACATCGCCGCCTCGCTCCACCCGGTGCACCTCTATCCCCAGCCGAGCCAAGAGTTCCTGGGAGGCGACGATGTTCTTCTCATCCGCCCGCCGCCCCAAGGTTATCACCGGCGGATGCTCCAAGAGGATGAGCACATCCTCAATCCTCCCCTCCCTCCGCGCCGCCACCAACCGATGCTGGAGGTCAAGAGCCCGATTATAGGGTTCAAGGCCCAGATTCAGAAGGAGCATTCAGCCTCCAGAAGGCTTCGATGATTCTGCTTAGCCACCTCGCCGTCTCTTGCTAGAAGCAAGATCGATCAACCCCGTGAACGAACGGACCACACCTCAATCTACCCCTCACTTCCCAAGCCTCGACCCCACGAACCCCCTCTGTCCCCGCAGGAACTCCTCGATCCCCATAGCCCTCTTCCCCGCCAACTGCACCTCCTCCAGGGCCAAGAGCCCCTCTCCCGTGACCACCGCGGCTCCCTCTTTGGTGGCTACCACCAAACCAGGCTCTCCCCGCTCTCCCTTTATGGGGTGAGCCCGCAGGATTTTCAGCGGCCTCCCCCCACAATCTGTATACGCGCTGGGCCAAGGGTTGTAGGCCCGAACCTGTCGCCATATCTCCACACTGCTCGTGCTCCAGGCGATGAGCCCATCCTCCTTCTTCAACACCTTGGTATAGGTCGCCTCATCGTCCTCCTGAGGCCGGGGTACTATCTCCCCCTCTAGCCAGCGAGGCAGCGTCTCCAACAGCAAGTCGGCCCCTAGGCAGGCTAGTTTCTCCGTCAAGGAGCCTCGATCATCCTGGGGGGCGATGGGTAGCCGCGCCTGAGCCAGGGTGGGGCCCGTGTCCATCCCCTCATCCATGAGCATGATAGTGATCCCCGTCTCCTCCTCCCCGGCCAAGAGGGCCCCTGCCACCGGGGAAGCGCCCCGATAGTTGGGCAGGAGGGAGGCATGCACGTTGAGGCAGCCGAAGGGAGGGATAGCCAAAACCTCTGGCGGGACTATCTGACCATAGGCGGCTACCACGATCACCTGAGGCTCCAACTCCAGCAAAGAGGCGACTGCCTCCTCCCTCTTGAGAGAGCGCGGCTGCATCACCGGGATCCCCCAGACCAAGGCCACCTCTTTCACCGGCGAAAAGGCGACCCTTCGCCCTCGACCCGCCGCCCTATCGGGCCTGGTGACCACGGCCACTACCTCGTACTCCTCCCGCAACCTCTCCAAGGAGGGAACAGCGAACCGTGGCGTGCCCATAAAGATCAACCGCTCACCCATCCGACCTCCCAGGCAACTTCAAGTGCACCCTTTGCCCCGCTGGGGGGTTACATATCTTGGACGATTCTATCACACCCCACTGACCATTCCAAGCGCTTGACATCCGGGCAAGGGGTGATAGAATGAAAAACAAAAAGGAGGAAACAATGGCCGAAGAGCAAGCGCCGCCGACGGGGGAGATAACGGAGAACGATAAACTGATGGCCACCATCTCCTACCCCATCCCTTTGTTGGCAATCGTCATTCTCCTGGTGGAGGAGATGAAGGGCAGAGCCTTTCAGAAGTATCACGCTGTGCAGGCCCTTGTGGCAGGCATTGCCCTTTTTATCATCGTAATTGTTCTGAGTTGCCTATTAGGTCCTGTCTTGGGCGGAATTGCTGGCGCTCTAACAAAGGGACTTTTGGGGTTCCTCGGATGTCTGGGCCTTCTCCCCTGGTTGCTCTGGTTCATCACCCTCTACTGGGCCTATCTCTCCTACCAGGGGCAATACTTCGACATCCCCGTGGTCACCGACTTCATCAAGAACCAAGGCTGGGTTTAGACAAACAGGGGGTTCCGCCCAAGAGCGAGGAACTCTTTCCTCGCTCTTTTCATTGCCAACTCCATCTACTTTCCCTTATAATGGGGGCTAGTCTCCATTCCTGAAGGATCCCTGTCCTTACAGGATCCCGTAGGGATAGGGAAAAGGAGAAGGGATTTGACCGCCCCTGACCTGAGGTGGGAGGTAGCCAAGCCAGCCCCTGAAGAATATCTGGCTCGCTTCGCGGATCTGCCTCCCTCTATCGCCCAATGCCTCTACAACCGAGGGTTCAAGAGCCCCCAAGAGGCCTACGCTTTCCTTTCCGGCAAACCCGGAGAGGACGACCCCTTCCAACTGCGGGGGATACACCAGGCGGTGGCCCGCATTCGCCAGGCGATCCACCAAAAGCAACGGATCGCTGTCTATGGCGACTTCGATGCCGATGGGGTGGCCGCCACCGCTCTTTTGGCCCAGACCATCTCCTCCCTGGGCGGAGAAGCCTGGCCCTACATCCCTCATCGGGTTGATGAGGGGTACGGCCTCCATAGAGAAGCGCTGGAGAGACTGGCCCAAGAAGGGTGTCGCCTCCTGGTTACCGTCGATTGCGGCGTCCGTTCCACGGATGAGGTGAGGTACGCTCGACAACTCGGCTTGGAGGTGATCATCACCGACCACCACTCGCCCCCCCCAGAACTCCCGCCCGCTCTAGCCGTTGTCAACCCCAAACGAGAGGACTGCCCCTACCCTTTCAAGGGGCTCTCCGGAGCCGGAGTGGCCTTCAAGTTGGCCCAAGCCCTCCTAAGGGTCGAACGGCGCGTCCCCCTTTTTCAGAATAGCACCCCCTTACGAGAGGAGGAACTCTTAGACCTGGTCGCCTTAGGCACCATCACCGATCTTTCCCCCCTCCTGGGCGAGAATCGGAGCCTGGTGAAAAGGGGGCTCTCAGTTCTTAACCATTCACCGCGGCCGGGCATCTTGGCCCTCTCTGCCCCTGGCCTGTCACGTGCCAGGACAGGCTCTTTGAAAGGGGGAACTATCACCTCCCAAACCATAGGCTACATTCTGGGCCCCCGGCTGAACGCCGCCGGACGGCTGGGAGACGCCATGGCCAGTTATCGCTTGCTCACCACCTCTTCCCCCGCTGAGGCCCAAGAACTGGCTTTGGAGTTAGAAGAGAGGAACCGTCAAAGAAAGGATCTCACCCTCCAGGTGCTGGAAAAAGCCCGAGAGCAGATCGAGGGGCAAGAGAGCGAGCCTATCCTTCTCGCCAAGGGCGAGGGATTCCCTTGCGGCGTAATCGGCTTGGTGGCCAGCCGCCTCTCCGAGGAGTTCTACCGCCCAGCAGTGGTGATAGAGTGGGGAGAGGAAGAGAGCCGGGGCTCGGCGCGGAGCATCCCCGAGTTCGACATCACCAAGGCTCTGGATGAATGCCGGGATCTTCTCCACAGATACGGCGGCCATTCCCTGGCCGCCGGCTTCACCGTGAAAAGCGAGGACCTCGCCACCTTGGAGGAGAGATTGAGAAACATCGCCGCACGCCAACTTTCGGACCTAGAACTCATACCCACCCTCTCCATCGACGCCGAACTCCCTCTAACCGATCTAGAACCGGCCATCTTCGCCGCCGCCCAGACCCTGGAGCCTTTCGGCTCTTCCAACCCACCCCCCACCTTCCTCAGCCATGGGGTGGAGGTGCGAGAGGCACGCCTCGTGGGCAAGGCCCATCTCAGGCTTACCCTCACCGATCCCACGGGATCCTGTAAGGATGGCCGGGTGCTCTGGGATGGTATCGCCTTCGGAAGGGGAGAGGAGGCCGACTCCCTTCCCCGCTACATCGATCTCGTCTACGTCCCGGAGATCCAATGGTGGAATAACCAGGAGCGGCTACAGTTGAGGGTGCTGGATCTCCGCCCCGCGAGTAAGTAAGGCAGGTTTCCATACCTGCCCTATCCATGCCAGATACGGCCTTCTTCAGTGCGCTAAAACTCTCCTGCCCGCTCCTGCTACGCCGTCACCTCGATCCGTTCCAGCCACTTGACCCACCTTCCCCCAAATTGGTGGCGAGCCACTAGGCGCAAGGGGAAGCCGTGCTCCAGGGGCAAGGTCTCTCCATTGACCTGGTAGGCCAGGAATACCCCCTCGGCCAACGCCTCTTCCAACGAGAGGCTGCTCTGGTAACCATCCAAAGAGTGGAACTTAACGCCTTTGGCCCCCTCTTGGAGCCCCGCCTCCTCCAGCAAGAGGGCCAGGGGCGTGCCCGTCCACTGGGCGTTATCCCAGAAGACGCCGGGGCATATGAGGAGTACCACTTCACTGATTTTGGGGCGGGAGAGCAGTTCCTGATAAGTCAGGCTGAGGGGTCGCTCCACCAGCCCATCGATAACCAGCCGATACTCATCGATAGCCACCTCCACGGGCCTACCAGTGAGGTCGAGATCCTCGATGGGCGTGATGGGCACGAGGGTATTGTCCACCTCAGAGGGGTGCATATAGATAATGGATCCCCACTCCTCCTCCGGGATGGGAGTAGCCGTCATAGCGGTCGGCGATGGAGTGCCAGGGGCCAATCCACAGCCCGAGGCAAACAAGAGCAAAAGCGACAACATAATCAGCGTTTTTCTCATGAGCCCATCCTTTCAGAAATCAATTCAAGATAAATATACTCTTTTTTATCGAGAAAAACAAGGAGAAGGTTCGGTGCTGGCAGGAGTTACCTCCTGCCAGCCAAAGCGTCAGATGGTAACATCTGACGCCACCGGTAAGGGAGACCCGGGTAAGAAGGAGATCAGTATGAAGGGGGGAGGTGGACCCTTTTGCTTCCACGAAAGGTTGACAGCCCCCCTGAGGGAGCCTATAATTGAATTATGCTCATCACCAACGGAACCCTCATAACCTTCGGGGAGAGGAACGAGGTCATCGAAGGGGGCGCTCTCCTCATCGAAGGCGACCGCATCGCCGATCTAGGAAGCACAAAGGAACTCCTGGGCAAGTATCCAGATGAGGAGAACCTAGATGCCCAAGGGATGCTAGTCATGCCCGGCCTCATCTGCGCCCACACCCATTTCTACGGCGCTTTCGCCCGGGGCATGGCCCTCAAGGCTGAACCCCCCACCAACTTTCCAGAGATACTAGAGCGACTCTGGTGGCGACTGGACAAGGCCCTCACCTTGGAAGATGTAAAGTATTCCGCCCTCGTCTGTCTAGTGGATGCTATACGTCATGGAACCACAACCCTCATCGACCACCACGCCAGCCCCAGCGCCATCGAAGGCTCCCTGGAAACTATCGCCTCCGCGGTCCAGGAAGCCGGGGTGCGGGCCTGCCTCTGCTACGAGGTCTCGGATCGGGACGGGGAGGAGAAGGCCGCCCAGGGGCTCAAAGAGAACCGAGAGTTCATCGAGGCGGCGAGAGAGGGGAAGTTTGGCCCCCTCATCGCCGGCACCTTCGGCCTCCACGCCTCCCTCACCCTTTCCGACGCCACTCTCAAGAAGGCGGTGGAAGCAGCCGAGGGGGTGGGTTTCCACATCCATGTGGCCGAGGATAAAGCCGATGTCCAGGACAGCCTCAAGAAGTCGGGGCTTCGGGTCGTGGAGCGGCTGAATGAGATGGGCATCCTGGGGGAACGGACCATCGCCGCCCACTGCGTCCACATCGACGCCCATGAGATGGACACCCTGAGAGAGACCAAAACCAAGGTGGTCCATAACCCTCGCTCCAACATGAACAACGCCGTCGGGGCCGCCGATCTCCCAGGTATGTTGAGACGCCACATAGTCGTCGGCTTGGGGAACGACGGCTTTTCTAACAATATGTTCCCAGAGATGAAGGCCGCCTATCTGATCCACAAGCACGTGCAAGGGGACCCCCAAGCGATGCCCGCCACCGAGGTAGTCAATATCGCTATGCGAAATAACGCTCGCATAGCCAACCTCTTCTTCCCTCGCCCCTTGGGAGAACTCTCCGTTGGCGCCTACGCCGACATCATCCTCTTGCGCTACCTCCCTCCCACCCCTCTCCGGGTGGAAAACCTCCCTTGGCATATCATCTTCGGCATGGACGGGAGCCAGGTGGACACCACCATCGTGGGAGGGCAGGTTCTCATGCGAGGCCGGAGGCTAGTCACCCTCGATGAGGAGGCTATCTTCGCCCGCGCTCAAGAACTGGCCCGAGATCTATGGGTGAGGGTGTAACGATGTCAGAGAGAATTCGCTATCTCTGGAGTCGTGCTACCACCCCGGTCAAGGTCGGCCTCCTCTTCGGTGCTCTGGGTGCCCTTTTAGCCCTCCTGGGCTGGTTTCGGGAGAGGGGAGACCTACTGGGCCTCCTTCTCGCCCTCCTCATCTCCTTCGCCACCTGGGGGGTCGTCTCCTGGGCCATAGCCCAGGCGGTCCACGAAGTAGAGAAAGACGAAGGGGTCTAGATGGCCAAGAGGTGTAACCTCTGCGTAGGACAGGGCACGGTCGAGGAAGAGACCTGTCCCCTCTGCCGAGGAACTGGCCAGTTCACCGAAGGCTGTGGCTCCTGCCACCACTTCTCTTTCTCTCCCCTCTCCTACCAGATGAGCGGGGGTGGCTCGGGGTACTGCACCCTATCTTTGCGCCGCCTGGTCCCCGGCTGGCCTAGAAAGAAGGGGGAAGGGGAGACTATGAGAAAAGCCATAGTGACGGTGGATCACCGTTGTAAAGATTATAGGGAGACCGAACGGGAGGACGCCAGTTTCGGCTCCTGGTGGAGGAAAGAATGGCCGACCTTAAAGTAGAGATCTGTGGCTTGAAATTCAAAAACCCCGTCCTGACCGCGGCGGGCCCCCCTACCTGGAACGGCAAGGCTATGGTGGCCTGCGCCCGGGGAGGAGCGGGCGGCATCGTAGCCAAGACCATCTCCACCACCGCGGCTCAAGTCCCCGAGCCTTGCATGGCCCAATTCGGCAAGGCCTCCATGCTCAACACCGAACTCTGGTCGGAACTCCCCCCTGAACAGTTCATAGAGAAGGAGTACGCCATGGCTAAGGAGACGGGGCTCCCCCTCATCATCAGCCTGGGCTACACGGCCGACCAGATCGCAGAACTGGCTCCCAAGGTAAAGCCCTTCGCTGACGCCTTGGAGTTGAGCACCCATTACATAGGCGAGGATCCGCGGCCCATGATCGAGGCTATCCAGGCAGCCAAGGCCGCGGTGGAAGTGCCCATCTTCGTCAAACTGAGCCCCCTGGGGCGGGAGATGAAAGCCGCCGCCCAGGCGGCCCAAGAGGCAGGAGCCGACGGCATCGTAGCCATCAACTCCTTCGGGCCCTGCCTGGGGATCGACCCGGAGACCGGCCTTCCGCTGATGGGGAGCGAGGAGGGGTACGGTTGGCTTTCCGGGCAGGCCCTTAAACCCCTGGCTTTGCGTTGCGTCTTCGATGTGGCGCGGAGCGTAGATATACCCGTCTTCGGCTGTGGGGGCATCTCCCGAGGCACCGACGCCATCGAACATCTCATGGTGGGGGCCTCCGCCGTCCAACTTTGCACCGCCGCCATCCTTCGCGGCCCCTCCGTCTTCGGCAAGATCGCTAGAGAGATGGACGTCTGGCTCGACGCCCACGGCTATGAGTCCGTTAACGACATCAAGGGACTGACCATCCGGCGAATAAGAGAGCGCGAGTTCCGCACCACTCACCTACCGCCCCTCGTTGACCTCGACCTATGCAACGCCTGCCGACTCTGCGAGATATCTTGCGTCTACGACGCCATAAGCGTGATCGACGATGAGGCCCAGGTGGACGAGGACCTCTGCTACGGCTGCGGCCTATGCGTAACCCGCTGCCCCACCCGGGCGCTCTCCATGCCGGAATAGCCTTGCTCCCGTGCCGTCAGGAGTTTCCTCCTGACGGCCAAGGCTGAAAGGCGTCAGATGTTACCATCTGACGCCACCGACGAATCCCCCTAGGTCAGGCATAGAAACCTGACCTACTTTTGTCTTCCTTTTCCCCCCTATCTCTGCTACCATTATGATATGCGTCTCGAAGAGGCTTTAGCCCTCAATCGCGGCGACATCGTCTCCCTCGTCGGTGCTGGGGGCAAGACCACGGCCATGTACCGTCTGGCCCACGAACTGGTGAGCCTCGGCTGGCGGGTGGTCACCACTACCACCACCATGGTTCGTCCCCCTACCCCAGAACAGAGCGAAGAGACGATCCTGGAAGCCGACTCCACCCTCCTTCTTCAGAAGGTGAAACGAGCCCTGGAGAGCCACCACCACATCACTGTGGCTACCAGGCAGAAGCAGGATGAGAAGGGCAAATTAGTGGGCCTCCAGCCTGAACTGGTGGGCAGACTGGCCACCCTTCCCTCGATAGACGCCCTCATCGTGGAGGCCGACGGGGCCCGGGGACGCTCCCTCAAGGCCCCGGCTCCCTACGAGCCCCCGGTCCCCCCAGCCACCACCATCCTAGTTCCCATGATGGCCGTCGATGCCCTAGGCCAGCCCCTCGATGAAAGGATCGCCCATCGGCCCGAACTGGTCGCTCGGCTGACGGGAACCTCCCTGGGAGACCTCATCAGGCCAGAGGTGGCGGCCCAGGTCATCACTCACCCAGAAGGGGGACTCAAGAACGCTCCCCCTCCAGCCCGACTGATCCCCCTCATCAATAAGGTGGACTCCTCAACTTTGGGACCAGCCCAGGAGGTAGCCAACTATCTCGTATCCGCCAACTCCATAGATCGAGTGCTTCTAGGCGCGGTGGCGGAACCTAGTCCCATTCTCGAGTGCTGGACGAGGGTGGCAGGCATCATCCTGGCGGCCGGTGAATCCCGCCGTCTGGGGCGCCCCAAACAACTCCTGCCCCTAGGCGAAAAGACGATGCTGGAGCACATAGTGGAGGCAGCCCTCTCCTCCCCTCTTCAAGAGGTGGTCGTCGTCTTGGGACATCGAGCAGAGGAGATCCGGCCCCTCCTAGAGGAAGTGAAGGTGGTAATCAACGAAGAGTGGCCCCAGGGGCTGAGCGGTTCCCTTCGTGTGGGCTTAGAGGCCCTCTCCCCTCAATTTGAGGCTTGCCTCTTCTTCCTGGCCGACCAACCCAGGGTGACGCCCCAACTAGTAGATAGCATCGTCACTAGACACCGCCGCACCCTAGCCCCCATCGTGGCCCCTCGCTTTCGAGGCCAACGGGGGAACCCGGTGCTCTTCGCCCGCCCCCTATTCCCCGAACTTCTCAGTCTGCAAGGAGAGGAAGGGGGAAGGAGCCTCATCAAGAAACATCGCCATCTGGTAGAATGGGTCGAGGTGGACTCGGGAGACTACTTCCTGGACATCGACACTCAGGAAGACCTAAGACATCTGAGGAGCGAGGAATGAAGCCGCTCTCCTCTATTCAGAACTTAATCATCGACATGGACGGAGTGCTCTACCGGGGCCGCCGACCCTTACCTGGAGCGAAGGAGTTCCTCCACCATCTGGAGGAGAGAGAGACCGCCTACATCTTGGTCACCAACAACTCCACCCGCACCCCGGAAGAATATGTCGCCCTACTCAAGGAGATGGGCATCGAGGTCTCTCCTCAGCGCATCCTCACCTCGGCCCTGGCCACGGCCGACTATCTGGGAAACCTCCTTCCCCAGGGAGCCCGGCTCTACCTCATCGGCGAGGAGGGGCTATACTCCGCTCTGGCGGCCCAAGGCTTCGAGTTCGGAGAGAGGAGCGTAGAGGCCGTGGTCGTGGGGATGGACAGACAACTCACCTACGACAAACTGAAAACCGCCACCATAGCCATCCGCCAAGGCGCTCGATTCGTGGGCACCAACCCGGACAAGAGTTTCCCCGCGGAGGAGGCGATAGTCCCCGGGGCCGGTGCCGTTCTCGCTGCCATAGAGGCGGCAACCGGCGTACAACCCACCGTCATCGGGAAGCCGGAGCCCACCCTCTTCCAGATGGCTTTACGAAGAATGGGGGCCACCAAAAAAGAGACCGCCGTCATCGGCGACCGGTTGGAGACGGACATCCTGGGAGGCCAAAGGTGTGGCCTCACCACCATCCTCGTCCTGACTGGCATCAGCCAGCAACAAGACCTGGAAGTCTCTGATATTGAGCCCGATTACATTTTCCAAGATTTGATCCACCTAGATGAGGCGCTCACTATCCCTGATCTGAAAGGAAGCCTAGATAACGGTACAATCTGGTAGTCCAGCCCTACATCCCGAACTTGTAGCGTCCGACTTTATGTCGGACGAAAACATCGCAGATAAACTGCGACTCTACATCCACCCTGGCTGCCAGAGGAAAGAAAACCCCCAAGCCCCACCTTTGACTTAAACCCCTACCTCTGGTATACTTAGAAAGTAGCACATCTGTCTTGAAAAGGCTTTGGAGGTTGATAGATGTTCTTTCCAGGTTATTTCGACCCTATGTATCTCGTCTTCGCCCTTCCGGCCCTCATCCTGGCCTTCTTCGCCCAATACAAGGTGCGCTCCACATACGCCAAATATTCCCGAGTGCGCAACATGCGAGGGCTTAGCGGGCTGGACGCCGCCCGTTGGCTCCTGGGATCCAGCGGCCTGAGCCACGTCTCCGTGGAGGGAGCCCCGGGGCGTCTCAGCGACCATTACGACCCTCGCCAGAAGGTGCTGCGCCTCTCCCGGGAGGTGGCCTACAGTCAGTCGGTAGCCGCCTTGGGTATCGTGGCTCACGAAGTAGGCCACGCCCTCCAAGACCAGACCAACTACGCCTTCCTACGGCTCCGCACCGGGCTAGTACCCGTGGTCAACCTGGGCTCGTACCTAGGCTTCATACTCTTCTTCATCGGCATACTGCTCCAATTCTCGGGGCTCATCTGGCTGGGCATCATCTTCTTCTCCGGCAGCGTCGTCTTCGCCTTCCTCACCCTGCCTGTGGAGTGGGATGCCAGCCGCAGAGCCTTACAGATGCTCAAGGCAGGCGGCCTGGTCGATTCCAGGGAACTGAAGGGCGCCCAAGCGGTCCTCTCGGCGGCTTCCCTGACCTATGTGGCCGCCCTGGCCCAGGCGATCTCCAGCCTACTCTATTACATCTTCATCGCCTTGGGGATGCGCCGCCGCCGCTAACCGGGAGGAGATGCGAGAAACCTTGACATGCGAATACCTGACCATCTGGAGGGCGACGCCGCGGGGAAGGTCGCCCTCTTGGATTTAACCTATCCAGAACTGGAAAATCTGATCCTCTCTCTGGGCCAGCCTCCCTACCGGGCCACCCAGATAGTCGAATGGCTCTATAAACATCTGGCTTCTGACTTCAAGGAGATGCACAACCTGCCTCTGGCCCTGCGAGACCGACTGGCCGAGGTATCGGAGATCGGGAGGCTAACCCCCCTGGAGGAGGTCACCTCCCAAGACGGTCTCACGCGAAAGGTGCTTTTCTCCCTCCCCGACGGCCACACCATAGAGAGCGTCCTCATGCACTATAAGAGGCGGCACACCGTCTGCCTCTCCACCCAAGTGGGCTGCCCCATCGGATGCCCCTTTTGTGCCACCGGACAGGCGGGGTTCGAGCGGGACCTATCACCCGGGGAGATAGTGGAGCAGGTGCTATACTTCGCCCGTGAATTGCGAGAGACAGGGCAACGGCTCACTAACCTCGTCTTCATGGGCATGGGAGAGCCCTTTCTCAACTGGGAGGCCACCTGGAAAGCGGTCCAGGCCCTCACCGACCCTCGCCGCTTCGGCCTGGGAGCCCGCCACCTCACCATCTCCACCGCCGGCCTCGTACCGGGCATAGAGGCTCTAGCAAGGGAGGGGTCCCAAGTGGGACTGGCCATCTCCCTCCACGCGGCCAACGATGACCTGCGTGAGATGCTCGTTCCCCTGGACCGTCGCTACCCCTTAGAGGCGTTAATAGAGGCTTGTCGAGATTATGTCAAGCGTACGGGGCGGAGGATCACCTTCGAGTACGCTCTAATAGAGGGTCTCAACGACTCACCCTCCCATGCCCAGGAGTTGGCGGGGCTTCTCTCCGACCTCCTTTGCCACGTCAACCTCATACCCCTCAACCCCACCGCGGAGTGTGGTTGGCGAGGCAGCCCAAAGGATGTGGTCTTGGCCTTCCAAAGGGAACTCCGCAAGGAAGAGGTGCCGGTTACCGTCCGCATCGACCGAGGGCTCGATATCCAAGCGGGATGCGGCCAACTTCGCTCTGGGAGAGGTATTGATTTTTCACCTCACAAGGTGTAAGATTAGGAATTGGGGAAAATGACCGAGATCAAACTGGCTCCTTCTATTTTGGCCGCCGATTTCTCTCGTCTCGGCGAGGAGGTGGCCGCTTGTGAGGCCGCGGGCGCGGACTACATCCACGTGGATGTGATGGATGGCCGTTTCGTGCCCCAGATCACCGTCGGCCCTCTGATAGTCGAGGCCCTGCGCCCTAGGACTCAACTGCCTTTGGACGTCCACCTCATGATAGAGGAGCCAGAGAGACATATCCAGGCTTTCGCCCAGGCAGGAGCGGACATCCTTACCGTCCACCAAGAGGCCTCTCCCCTCCTCCACCGCCTGATCGAGAGGATAAAGGGGTTGGGCCTCCGGGCTGGGGTCTCCATCAACCCCATGACCCCTGTAGCCAGTGTGGAGGAGGTCCTGCCCTATATCGATCTTCTCCTCCTGATGACCGTGGATCCCGGCTATGGGGCACAGGCCTTCATCCCCAGCATGCTGGAGAAGATCAAAAAGGCGCGAAGCCTCCTGGACGAGAAGGGGTTCTCCTGCGAACTAGAGGTGGATGGGGGGATAAACAGCGAGATAGCGCCCCAGGTGGTGGCTGCTGGGGCCACGGTCCTGGTGGCCGGAAACGCTGTCTTCGGGCAAGGTGAAGAGATAGGGGCAGCACTCAAAGCCCTTCGTGCGAGCATATCCTCTCCCTAGATTCTGCTTCGCACTGAGTCCCTGGCCTGAAGATGGCAGGACCAAAGGCTCAGCACGAAGTGAGATCTGCGGGAGCGAAGGAAGGAAGCAGAGTAACCGCAGCCTTGTGGCGGGGTTTAACAAAGTGAAAAAGCCAGCCTAAGGGCTGGCTCCTGGAGCGGAGGTGAAAGAGGCTACAGCGTCAACTTTCCCTCGGCTATCATCTTGTCCAGGGAACGCAAACATTTGGCACACACCTTGAGCCGCCTCTTGGTGTTGCCGACGATGATCGTCCTCTTTTGGATATTGGGTTTGAACTGCCGGTTGGTGCGGTTGAGGGCGTGGCTGACGTTATGGCCGAACTGAGGCTCTTTACCACATATATCACATTTAGCCATCATATCGCTCCTTCTCTACAAATGATATCACAAAAGGGCGGTTTGAGCAAACCGAGGCTTCCAAGAAGCAGCCATGATCCTGGCCCCCGGCCCCTGGCCCAAATCGTACCAGGACAGGCTGGCAAGTACCGGCCCGTCCTGGCATCAATGCTTCGCACCCTGCGCTCAGCACGGGCGGGCCAGGGGGCAGGCTGACGTAGGACAGGCCAAGGGGAGAGAGAAATGACCGAGGAGACGAAACTGGGAAAGATAGAGATATCGCCCACAGCCATCGCCCATCTGGCTAGCCAAGCGGTGCTCCAATGCTACGGTGTGGTGGGCATGGCCGCCCGTACTCTTCGTAACGGCTTGGCCGTCCTTCTCCACCCCAGGGAGAGCTATCGGCGGGGCGTAGAGGTTAGACTCGTCGATGACCAGATCATCATCGATCTTTATGTCATCATCGAGTACGGTACCCGGGTCTCTGAAGTGGCCCACAATATCGTCCAGAGCGTCAACTACAATGTGGCAAAAGCCCTAGGGGTTCCGGTGACCCAGGTGAACGTCCATGTCCAAGGGCTGCGAGTGAGCAAGGAGTAGATGCGAGGAGAATTGGCAGAAAAACCCGAACTCAGGTGCGATGGTCAGGATCTGAAGTGGATGCTGACTACGGCGACCGCTTGGCTGGAGAAGCACGCGGTGGCCATCAACGCCCTCAACGTCTTTCCCGTCCCCGATGGCGATACCGGGACCAACATGCTCCTCACCATGCGGGCGGCTCTGGAAGAGATAGGAGACGCCTCTCAAAGTTCTCTCGGTTCCGTAGTCCAAGCCGCCGCCTATGGCGCTCTCATGGGGGCTCGCGGCAACTCGGGGGTCATCCTCTCCCAGTTACTGCGAGGGATAGCCAACAGTCTGGACAAGAAGCGAAGTTTCGGCCCCCGGGAATTCGCTGGGGCCATGGTCGAGGCCTCAACGATGGCCTACAAAGGGATCATCCGTCCCGTGGAGGGGACCATGCTCACCGTGAGCAAGGACGCCGCCAAGGCGGCCATGGCCGCTGCCCAGGAGGGGGAAGAGCTCCTCACCGTTCTAGAGAAGACGGTGGAAGCGGCGAAGGAGTCGGTGGCTAGGACCCCTACCCTCCTGGATGTCCTTCGGGAAGCCGGGGTCGTGGATGCCGGAGGTCAGGGCCTCTTCATCATCCTCGACGGGATCCTACGCTGCCTCAAGGGAGAATCGATAGAGATGAGAGAACCAACGGAGATGGTACCCGCCGAACTACCAGAGGAAGCGGAGATGGAATGGGGCTACTGTACCGAGTTCATCCTCCAAGGCAAGGAGTTAAACCTGGCGGAGGTGCGGGAGAAGATAGCCTCCTTTGGTGACTCGGCTCTGGCGGTGGGCGACGAGCGGGTCATAAAAGTTCACGTCCACACCTTCGACCCCGGCCAGGTGCTCAGTTACGCCTCCAGCCTCGGTGTGCTCAGCAATATCAAGATCGATAACATGCAGGAGCAACACCGGGAGTTTCTGGTCCTGGGAGAGGAAGCGGCCAAGGCTGCGGCGGAGGAGATAGAGGGCATAGCCACGGTGGCCGTGGTCTGGGGTGATGGACTCACCCGGGTCTTCGAGAGCCTGGGGGTGAAAAGCGTCGTCCCCGGTGGCCAGACCATGAACCCCAGCACCCAAGAGCTTTTGGAGGCTGTAGAGACCCTCCCCACTGAGGAGGTGATAATCCTTCCCAACAACGAGAACATCTTCTTGGCCGCCCAACAGGCTCAAAAACTCTCCAGCAAGAGCGTGGTAGTGGTGCCCACCACCACCATCCCTCAGGGCATAGGAGCCCTTCTGGCCTTCGACAAGGAGGCGGATCTGGAAACCAACGCCCAAAATATGGAGAAGGCGATAGCCGCTATCCAGACGGTGGAGGTGACCACCGCCGTGCGCCCGGCGAAGATCAACGACATCAAGGTAAAGAAAGGGCAGATCATCGCCCTTCTCAACGGCCATCTGGCCGCCTCAGGAGAGAAGATCGAGGAAGTGGTTCGCGAGACCCTGGAAAACCTGGGGGCTGACCAGTACGAGATCATCACCCTCTATTACGGAGGGGACACCTCTTTACAGGCGGCTGAGAGCCTGGCCGAGGAGATTCGCCAATGGTACCCTGAACAAGAGGTAGAATGCATCGAGGGCGGGCAACCCTACTACCACTACATCATCTCCGCGGAGTGAACTATAAGTGAGGGTAAAAGTAGTCACCGACAGCACAGCCGATCTCCCCCCGGAGACGGCGCAGAGGTTAGGGATCACCGTGGTGCCTCTCAACATACATTTCGGTACAGAGACCTTCCGCGACGGGATAGATCTCAACACTCGGGAGTTCTTCCGCAAACTCCACACCTCACCCCTTCCCCCCTCCACTTCGCCTCCCAGCGAGGCCACCTTCTACGAGGCTTACGCCAAGGTGAGCAGGGAAACGGACGAAGCGATCTCCATCCATATCTCCTCCAGGCTAAGCGGCACCTACCGGGTGGCTAGCGAAATAGCCGAATCGGTCTTGGGACAATGCCGCATCATGGTCATGGATTCCCTCACCACCTCCTTGGCTTTGGGAAACCTGGCCATCGCTGCTGCAGAGGCATCACAAGGGGGGGCCAACCTAGATGAGGTGGTTAGGCTGGTTCGGGGTATGATCCCCCACCTCTACCTGGTCTTCTTTGTAGAGACCCTCGATTATCTGGAGCGAGGAGGGCGCATCGGAAAGGCCCAGACCCTCTTGGGCACCATGCTGGGCATAAAGCCTCTTCTCATCATCGAAGAGGGGGAGATCCAGCCTTTAGAGAAGGTCCGCACTAGAACTGAGGCCCTGGATAAACTATTCGAATTCATCACCGAGTTCCCTCATATCGAGAAGATGACCCTCATCAAAGGGATAGAGAGTACGGGGTTGGAGGAACTCCTCCAACGGATCGAGATGGCCTACCCTGACAAAGAGGTGGACATCGTCACCTATGGCCCTGCGCTGGCCACCTATGTGGGCCCCGGAGCCATGGGGGTCTTCGTCTACGAGGGCATGGAATAAGATGCTATCTCCCATCGAGAAACTGAACAAGATCCTAGACCTCGAGGAGGGGATGGGTTACGCCAACCGGGCCGTCATCGGAGGGCTGGAGAGGCTGGCCCAGTTCTGGGGCCCGGAAGCCGCGGAAGCCGAAGAAGCCCTCTCTGTGGAGGAGATCGTAACCCTCTTGCGTCGCTATCCAGAGGAAGAGGAAGAGGGGCGAAAGGCCCTCATCGAGGAGATCCGAAGCCTCATGAGGGGGAGAAAAGAGGTATCAGTTGCCGAAAAGAGGGCCCCCGCCGAGCCCAAGGAAAGGGTAGATCTCGACTCGCCGGTGACCGAACTCCACGGCGTGAGCAAAGCCTATGCCCAGCGCCTCCGTCGTCTCGGAGTAGAGACTATCCGAGACCTCCTCTACCTCTTCCCCCACCGGCATGACGACTTTAGAGCCCTCAAAACCATAGACCAACTGGAGTACGGCGAGGAGGTGACCATAGTCGGCACTATCTGGGAGACCCAGAACCGAGAGACCAGAAGGGGGAAGACCATAACCACCAGCATCGTCTCCGATGGCACCTCCACCATCCAGGCCACCTGGTTCAACCAACCCTACCTCACAAAAACCCTTAAGCCCGGCCGCCAAATCGTCCTCAGCGGCAAGGTGGACCAATATCTGGGACGTCTAACCCTCCCCTCGCCAGCCTGGGAGCCTTTGGACCAAGAACTGATCCACACGGGAAGACTGGTCCCCGTCTACCCCCTCACCAAGGGGGTGGGAGCCCGTTGGATGCGCCGCCTGATGAAGCGCACCGTAGATTACTGGTCGCTCCGGCTGCCAGACGATCTCCCCGCCCCTCTCCGAGAGCGCGCCAGACTCCTCGATCTGGAGACCGCCATCCAACAGATCCATTTCCCCCACGACTGGGAGATGGTCAAAGAAGCCCACCACCGCCTCGCTTTCGACGAGTTTCTCCTGATACAACTGGGGGTGTTGAAACAACGGCGCATATGGAGGGAAGAGCCCGGCCGTCCCCTGCCCACCGATCAAGGGCTCCTGGACAGATTCACAAAGTCGTTACCTTTCAACCTCACCCAGGCTCAAGAGGGGGTCCTCTTGGAGATCCTGGCCGACCTCCAAGAGTCGAGGCCCATGAGCCGTCTCCTACAGGGGGATGTGGGTTCCGGCAAGACGGTGGTGGCCGCGGCGGCTATGCTCATGGCTGTGGCCAACGGTGCCCAAGGGGTCATCATGGCTCCCACGGAGATATTGGTCGAGCAGCATTACGCCACTCTCCATAACCTCTACAAAACTATTGAGCCCAAAGTGAACGTTCGGCTCCTCACCGGGAGCCTTAAATCCGAGGAAAGAGAAGAGGCCTACGGGGAGATCGCCTCCGGTCACGCCCAGGTCGTGGTGGGTACCCATGCCCTCATCCAAGAGGGGGTCGAGTTCCACGACCTGGCGCTGGCAGTTATCGACGAGCAGCAACGCTTCGGCGTCCGACAGAGGAGCGCCCTGCGCCAGAAAGGGCATAACCCCCACGTCCTGGTTATGACCGCTACCCCTATCCCTCGAACCTTAGCCCTCACCCTCTACGGCGACCTCGATATCTCCATCATCGATGAATTGCCGCCGGGACGGAAGGAGATAACTACCCAGTGGATGGCTCCTCGGGAGAGGGAACGAGCCTACGCCTTCATCCGGAGCCAAGTCGAGGAGGGGAACCAAGCCTTCATCATCTGTCCCCTGGTGGAAGAATCGGAGAAGATAAACGCCAAAGCCGCGGTGGAAGAATATGAGAGGTTACAGGGCATCTTCCCCGACCTTCGCTTGGGCCTCATCCATGGCCGCATGTCAGCCCCAGAGAAGGAAGCGGTGATGAGGGATTTCTACGGGGGGAATCTCGATATCCTGGTGGCCACACCGGTGGTGGAGGTAGGGATCGATGTCCCCCGGGCCACCGTGCTCCTGGTGGAGGGGGCAGATCGTTTCGGCCTGGCCCAACTTCACCAATTTCGCGGTCGCGTGGGTCGGGGTGAGACCCAATCCTACTGCCTCCTTCTCGCCGACTCCCCCTCCAGCCAAGCAGAGGAGCGCCTCAAGGCCATCGAGTCCTCCCAGGACGGCTTCTACCTCGCCGAGGTGGATCTGGAGATGCGAGGCCCCGGCGAGTTCTTCGGCACCCGGCAAAGTGGCCTTCCCGACCTCAGGGTGGCCAAACTGAGCGATGTGAAGGTACTAGAAGAGGCCCGGGCCTTAGCCAAGGAGATATTCCAAGAAGACCCTGACCTAGAGTTACCTCAACACCGGCTATTGGCCCGCCGCGTGGCCGACTTCTGGCGTGGAGAGGGAGACCTGAGTTAAGAATATACCTTCTGAGACCTACAGTAGGGGGTTTCAGTGAAAGATATACTGAAAATAGGTCTTGGCATTGTGATAGGGTTTGCTTGCCTGGGCGCTCTCTGTTGTGGCGGGATTATGCTATTCGGCACTGCTTCTACCATGCAAACTACCACGCAAGAGGGATGGGGGCAACCCCTGCCAACAGGAACCGAGCGGCCTGCGCCGACGCCTACACCTATCCCCCTGGGTTTAACCCGTGCAAACCCAGCACCCTTGGGCCAGCCTGTGGTGAACGATCAAGGAATAGAATGCACAGTCTTGGGCGTGAAACATGAATTTGCTCTTGAGGATTGGTCGCCAGACGCAGGCAACGAGTTCATTGCTATCACCGTTCGGCTGCGCAACCTTGCTTCTCCTGATGAGTCGATAAGTTATTTCCCCAAAATAGATTTTCAAGTGGTGGGCTCGCGAGGCATTATCTATCGTGGCTTTTCCCTCTTTTCTTCTGGCCCTGACGATCTTCTAGAGCCTGGTGAGTTCTTTGGCGGTTCTGAGGTTACAGGCAAGATCATCCGAGAGGTTGGGATAGGCGAGACAGATCTAGTCCTAATCTGGAATTATGGTGGTTGGGATTCTGATGTTCGCTATCTTTCCTTGGAGGAGTGAAGTTTGGTGGTAGAGCAGGAATTGCCCACCCGTGGAGGCAGCAAGAGGGCTTGTTCTTCGACAAATTCATCTCCGTCAGAGACAACTACTTGCTAATAATATGCTATAATTCCCAGGAGGATAAATGACCACAGCCCTTTTTCCCGGCACCTTCGACCCCTTCACCAATGGACATCTAGACATTATCCAACGGGCCTCCGGCCTCTTCGACCAACTCATCATCGGGGTCTACGCCCACCCTATCAAGACCCTGCTATTCTCCTGTGACGAAAGGGTGGCTCTGGTGAAAGAAGCGGTGCGGGAATTCCCCAACGTGCGTGTCGAGTCCTACGATGGCCTCACCGTGGAGTTCGCTCGTCTCAAAGGGGCCCAGGTCTTGCTCCGTGGCCTCCGAGTCATAGCCGACTTCGAACTAGAATTCCAGATGGCCCTCATGAACCGAGCCCTGGCGGCGGAGATAGAGACCGTTTGTCTCATGACCACCTACAAATATTACTTCCTCAGTTCCAGCCTGGTGAAAGAGGTGGCCAAACTGGGGGGAGACATCTCTACCATGGTCCCCCCCCACGTGGAGGCCGCTCTGAAGGCCAAGATCAAGGAACTGGACGAGAAAGGCGAGGACCGAATTAGGATCATCTCCCTTCGAGAATAGCGGAGTAGAGGCCTGGCAAAGAGGGTATCTATGGACATAGTCTATCTGATCGATCGCTTGGAGTCCTTAATCAATGAAGCAAAGCGGCTCCCGCTAACCTCTGGCGTGATCGTCAATCAAGATGAATTCCTGAAGATCATAGACCAGATGCGGATCTCCATCCCCCAGGAGATCCGAGAGGCCAGGCGACTGAAGGAGGAGAGAGAGCAGGTTATCGCCCGGGCTCAGGCGGAGGCGGAAGAGATAGTGGCAGAAGCCAAGGGACAGGTAGACGGCCTCCTGACCGACGAGGAACTCCTCAAGGCGGCCAAGGAAGAGAGCGCCAAGATCGTAGAGCAGGCTCGCCGCGAGGCGGAGAAGATACGAGAAGGAGCCGACGAATACGCCATCGAAGTCCTGGGGCAATTACAGGACCAACTGATGACCCTCCAGACCACCATTCAGCACGGCCTGGATTATCTTCAAGGGCCAGCCGGGAGGGAGCAAGGGGAGCCTTGACATTAGCGCCTCCCTGACCTATATTTTAAGAGATGAGATTCAACGTTGCACAACTTCTAAAGAGAGCCACCGGCTCTTCCCGCCGTTACCAGATACGGGAAGGCATAGAGGGTATCGACCCCGGGCTGACTATCCGGGAACCCCTCATAGGGCAGATGGAGATGGTTCGCACGGCCGAGGGTATCCTAGTCAGAGGCGAACTCACCACGACCCTGGAACTGCAATGTGACCGATGCCTTGAACCCCTCATCCAGAAGGTAGAGTTTGAGATCGAGGAGGAGTTTCACCCCGCCATGGACACGAGTACGGGGGTCCAACTTCCCTACGATGAGGAGGAGACGCGCATCGATGAGCACCACATCCTCGATCTCACGGAACTCATACGCCAGAGCATCTTTCTAGCCCTGCCGATGCATCCGCTCTGCCAACCCAACTGTCTCGGCTTTTGCGACCGGTGTGGCCAGAACTTGAACCAGGGGCCTTGTGACTGTAAAGAATCGGTAGTGGACCCCCGTCTGGAAATACTGAAAAAACTGAAGTGAGGAAAGAGAATGGGTGCTTTACCCAAGAGAAAGATATCCAAAGGGCGGAGGGATAGGCGGCGGAGCCATTGGCGGCTTAAGCCTTTGCATCTCGTGCCCTGTCCCCAGTGCCATGAACTTCGCTTGCCCCACCATGCTTGCCCTACTTGTGGCACCTATAGGGGCCTCGAGGTGATCCCTCAAGAGGAGTCGAAATAAGCCGGCCTCTCCCCCCCTTATGGCCGTGCCAGGTGGCAGAGCAAGCACGGCCGCTTCTATGTCGAGGTAGAAATCTGCCTTGTTAGAAGGGGGACAAGCAAGCGATGGCTAAGAGGTTCGCTCTTCTTTTCCCCGGCCAGGGCTCCCAATACGTAGGTATGGGTCGAGATCTCTACCAAGGGTGGCCCCAGGCTCGAGCCACCTTCTCCCAGGCCGATGAGGCTCTGGGGTTCCGCCTCTCAGACCTCATCTTCCAGGGGCCTGAGGAGGCGCTGAGCGATACCATCAACACGCAGCCGGCCATATTGGCTACCAGCATAGCCTGTTGGGAGGTGTTATCTGCCCAGGGATCATTTGAACCCGCCTATGTTGCCGGCCATAGTCTAGGAGAATATACCGCCCTGGTGGTGGCCGGCGCTCTGCCTTTCGAGGAGGCTCTGCACCTGGTGCGAGAGCGCGGCCGTCTGATGAAGGAGGCAGGAAAAGAAAGGCCAGGGGGCATGGCCGCCATCCTGGGCTTGGAAGAGAGGGTGGTAGAAGAGATCTGCGCCCAAGTCGATTCCCAAAAACCAGGAACTTTGGCTGTAGCCAACTACAACTGTCCCGGCCAAGTCGTCATCTCCGGCCTTAAGGAGGCCCTAAAGGCGGCCATGAAGTTGGCACAAGAGAGAGGCGCACAGCGGGTCATGCCCTTGGCGGTGAGCATCGCTGCCCATTCGCCCCTCATGGCCTCCGCGGCCACCCTCTTCGCCCAGGTGGTCGCCCGCCTCCCCTTCCGCCGGGCCGAGATCCCGGTTATAGCCAACCTCACCGCCCAGCCCATCACCTCCCCCGAAGAGATAAAAAACGAACTCGTTCAGCAACTCGCCTCCCCTATCCGCTGGACCGAGTCGATCCAATATATGATAAGAGAAGGCGTCTCCACCTTCATAGAGGTGGGGCCGGGAAATGTGCTCACTGGGCTAGTGAAACGGATCGATAAGCGAGCCCAGGTCGTAAATGTAGGCCGTCTAGAAGAGTTGCGAGGTTTCAGGCCATGATTCGCTTTATCGTGCCCACCTCCCAGCCCCCTTCGACACCTTTTCGCCATCCACTAAGGAAGAGCCTATGGGACATGAACCTAAGCCTGACGCAAGGAGGGCAAAGTGATCGACCTAACCGATAGAGTGGCCCTTGTCACCGGGGGTTCTCGGGGCATCGGACGAGCCATCGCCCTCAAACTAGCCTCCCTGGGAGCCAAGGTGGCGGTCAATTGCTATACCAATGAGGATGAGGCCGCCGCCCAAGAGGTAATAGAAGAGATCGCATCCCAGGGCGGAGAGGCCATCGCCCTACAGGGCGATGTGAGAGACGCCCAACAAGCCGGGGATCTAGTGAAGAAGACCCTGGAGGCGTTCGGCCGCCTGGATATCCTGGTCAACAACGCGGGCATCACCAAAGATACCCTGCTGGCGCGGATGAAGGAGCCCGACTGGGACCTGGTGATAGACACCAACCTCAAGGGAGCCTTCAATGTGACCAAGGCTGCCCACCGTCCCATGTTGAAGCAAAGGTACGGCCGGATCATCAACATCACCTCCGTCTCCGGCCT